>VOFG01004339.1_pt1 | contig 17490 bp, 35 predicted proteins | sample 5384171 | NCBI WGS metagenome assembly VOFG01 (sample SAMN12384726, study PRJNA508395) | human gut metagenome | isolation source: healthy gut F | host: Homo sapiens
GAAGGAGATTCATATGCGAAAAAAGAATTTCAAAGGGCGATGTGAAAAATCACAGTCACAAAAATCAAAATCAATCTGTAAAACCTACGATGATCTACAAAGAAGCTATCTCGAAAAATTAGAAGCAAATTCCGACATTCAAGAAATCCGTATGAATATCGTTTTAGACAGCTTGCCAGATTATATGTCAGACTTTGTTTGTGTTAAGAATGATGGTGGTTTAATGGTGCGAGAATGCGTATATCGGAAATTTCTCACTAAACCAATGACAGTAAAGTTATTGGACGATTCAAGGAACTATTGGCGAAATCATGGTGTAGAAGATTGGGGGTTAGTTATAGATGCAGAATAATCTTATCAAAATTCAAGATGGCACGATTTACCGTATATTACAAGAACGTGATTCAGAATGGCTTGTAATTGATTGTATTAAGCGTACTATGCCGAAATGGATAGAAAGTTTGGCTGAATTTGAAAGCGTGCCTGAAAGCGTTTTATGGGTGACTACTGGCATTTATCCGACTGACACAAACACTTTATCAACCAAAGAGAAAAAAGTATATGAATGAGCATTACAGCTTGTTTGCTAGTGTTCTGGGCGTTATTGATGATGAGAAAACGAGAAGCTATATTATCCGTGAGATTGCTGAATTATATAAAGTTACTAAGCAGACAATACGTAACAATTTATGTTTATATTTAGTTTATCAAGATATTACAGTCCTGCTGCCACACAAAAAAAGAAAAACGAAACTTGACCAAAAATGAAAAAAATATGAGGTGGGCATTAAACAAATATTACTACACCACAAAGAAACACAGTATTTCCGATGTTTATACAATGATGCTGAAAAGAGAAATACTGTGATGAAACTGGTCATCTCAAAGAAGATCATCCTTCTATTCATCAATTCCGCTATTACTTTCAGAAGACCAGAAGCTGCAAAATTTATATATCAGTCGTGGCGGTTTAAGGATTATCAGAAAAATCATAGACCGTTGCTTGGCGATGGTGTACAGGAATTTGCCCCAAATGTAGGTTTTGGCATGTTGGATTCTACAATTTGCGATATCTACCTTGTGAATGATGCAGGGAAGTTGTAGGAAGACCGATATTGACGGCTTGTGTAGATGGGTATAGTGGTATGTGTTTAGGTTATTCGCTTGGTTGGAAAGGTGGAATATATAGTGTTAAGGGACTAATGCTTAATATCGTTGCAGATAAAAAGGAACACTGTAAAAATTTGGTATTGATATTGCTGATAATGTGTGGGATTGCCACCAAATGCCAGGGGTAATGATAACAGATAAAGGATCAGAATATATATCTGAAAACTTTGAACAAATTACAGAACTGGGAATAAGGTTGATTGATTTACCATCATACCGACCAGAACTAAAAGGATCAGTCGAAAAATTCTTTGACCTTATACAGAATTCTTTCAAAACCGTGTTAAAAGGAAAAGGTGTAATAGAGCCGGATTTTCAAGAAAGGGGCGCACACGACTATCGAAAAGATGCTTGTATCACATTGGAAATATTCGAAAAAGTCTTGTTACATTGCATCATTTATTATAATAGTGGACGCATACTTTGGAAAATTACCCATTCACTGAAGAGATGCTTTCTGCTAACATAAAACCATTTGCCTGTGAAGTTTGGAATTATGGCAGAAACCGTAATAATGCAAACTTGATAGATGTATCTGCAGAGCAAGTTATTATGACACTGCTGCCTAGATGCATCGGCAAATTTGCCCGAAACGGCTTAAAGGTGAACGGATTACGATATAAGCACCCCTAACTATACAGAAATGTATCTGAAAGGTGGGGAGGTTACTGTTGCTTATAATCCGGATTCTGTTTCTGATGTTTGGCTTATTGATAATGGTGAATATGTAAAATTTGAACTGATTGAAAGTCGATATGAACACATGAATGTGGCGAATGTTGCCTCAATAAACGATGTGAAAAAGAAGTTATCAAACAAGCGGAAAATGAAAACAAGCAAGCAAAAATAAATTTGCTAAAAACGATTGAAGTCATAACGGCTGGATCAGTGCCAAAATCTGTCCCTATAAAGAAAATACGTGAAAACCGTACAAAGGAAGAAACTCGTACACATATTGATTTTACGAAGGGAGTAAAGAAATATGCTACAAGAAAATAAGATTATCGAATTATTACCACAAGTGTTATCGGGAGATCGTTTAATTGAAGAACTTGGGTATCTTCCAGCGTATAATGAAACAATAATAGAACAAAGTCAGGCAAGCAGATTCTTGGCATTGTCGGATATATATAGGGTGTATGTGCCATCTGAAATGAGTATTGAAATATATAATAAATTATATCTGGCACTATTACTATCTATAAAAAGAAATTCACGGCAGCAGCAGTAAAACAAAGATATGAGAATGCAAAAATGATAAAACGAATGGATTCTGTGGGAATAATCGGTGGTTCGGATTCATTCACTATTATTGGTTCATCTGGTATTGGAAAGAGTAGTGCTATAGAAAATCCATTGGACTCTTAACAGAAAACGCCATTATACAGGATGATGAGCTGATAGGGGATGTTATTCCTTGCCTGGTTGTACAGTGTCCTTTTGACAACTCAGTAAAAAGTTTGCTTCTGGAAATTCTCAGAAAAACAGATGAGGTGCTTGAAACGAATTATTATGAGTCAGCTAAAAAATCAAGATATACGACAACAGATGTTTTAATTGGTTCGGTCAGTACGATTGCATTAAATCACATAGGACTTTTGATCGTGGACGAAATACAAAATGTGGTTAATTCTAAGAATGGGAAAAGTCTCATTGGATCACTAACACAGTTAATCAATAATAGCGGTATATCTATCTGCATGGTGGGAACACCAGAAAGTGTGCCATTCTTTGAACAGGCTATGCAGTTGGCACGTAGAAGTGTAGGGTTGAGATATGAAGCAATGGAATATGGCGATTACTTCAAATTTTTATGTCAAGTATTATGGCAGTATCAATATGTAAAAGAGTGCGTAGAACTTACAGAAGAAATCACGTACTGGCTGTATGAGCATTGTGGGGGTGTTATTTCTATTCTTATAACATTGCTGCATGATAGTCAGGAAATGGCAATTATGAGTGGCTATGACACCTTAGATTTGACGATATTGGAAGAAACATATAAAAGCCGGTTATCTATGTTACCCGGATATATTAAGCCAAATATGGGAGCAAAAAGCCAGCCAGAAAAGAAAGAAAAGAATGCCAGAAATCAGCAGTGAAATTCTTTGCATCGAAAACGAGTCCCTAATTTCAGACCTAAGTACAATCGTAAAACAGGGGGGCAATGGATATTGATGAAATGATAAATAGAATGAATGTGGCATTTATGGTAGAGGTGATTGCATGTTAGGGATTGTACCAAAGTTATACGAAGATGAGCTTTTTTATTCATGGCTGTGCCGGTATTATGTGGCAAAAGGTTTTACGTCCAATTCTCATTTTATAGAGGAAGTAACTGGGAACAACAGATTGTATTTGAATAAAGAGTTTGTACCACCATTCAAAGCAGAGTTTCGCCATGACATTGAAAAAATATTTGGTTTTGAGAATGTTATAAGAAATCATACTCTATACGGACAAGAAGCACGTTTCTATACTGAGGAAGAAATAAATAATGTGTGGGAGCTTTTGCAGACAGATTCCTTTGATATTAGAACATTATTTAGAATGCAGAAATCAAAAGAGGGGCATTCTCTTAGTTATTGCCCTTTGTGTGTTAAAGAAGAACGGGAATCTATCGGTGAATGCTACTGGCATAAATCCCACCAAATACAAGGTATAGATATCTGTTTGAAACACAGGTGTAAGCTAAAAGAATCCGAAATAAGAGTTGGTTCAAAACATAATGATATGATATCTCCGGCAGAATGGTGGTGTAATGATTCGGAAATAGAAATGGTAGAAAACACGCATTGCTTGAAATATTATAATTATGTGTGGGAAATTGCCAATGCCCCTTGTAACGGGATGGATGCAAAAAAGATTATAGCTCTGTTATACAAGAAGCTGAAAGAAAAAAGGCTACCGGACACTAGGACAACGGCTTTAGGGGTTATGTCAGAAGATATGGAGCAGTATTATGAGGAAATGGGCGTATCTTATGAAATGTGTTATTCAACATTACAGACAATATTTGCAAAGTATAATTATCCGTTTATTGCCATTATCCAAACAGCGTACTTTTTTAGGTGTGACAGCAGAAGAGTTACTGAATCAGTTGTTAGTGATTTTGATATTGCAGATGAGGAATGTAGCCACTATGTCAGTGACCGTAATAATACAAATATCAATCGTGATCTGATGGATCGAAATTATCTGAAATCTGTTAAAAGAGAATGTGAGTTGATATATAGTGGTAATTATCATGCAAAAGGAAGACCGATGAAAGTGTCTGCGCTTAAAGTATGCAAGAGAGTTGGAATTACACATACTTTGATTAAGTTTTGCCACTTTGCAAGGCGTGTATTGATGAATATGCAGAAACGGATGACGAATATCATGCGAGGATTATTGTGTGGGCTTATAGAAAATTGAAAGCGGAAAAAACGGACGGTGAAATAATTCGTGTGTCAGAAATTCATAAACTTACAAGTGAATGGAAGGAAAATATCATAAGAGCATTGCCATATATGGCGAAATTTGCGGATCAAGAAATGTTAAATGAGATAGATGCATTAGCGAGAGAGAAGCATTGGCATAGAAATTTAGTGGACTAAAGCGTAAAAAATAGGCTGTAGAATAATCTACAGCCTTAAAATTTATTCACACATTATACTAAAATATACCTGTCCACTATATGAACCGGCAGATGCAGAATGTGGATCAACATCTACTTCCGTATTAAAGTAGCAATCTGTCCGTCTGGACTAGAACCAAATTGTGCAATTATGTTGTTTCCAGAATTACATCGGTTTCCAGTCTTATCAACGAAGAAAAAACATTTATTGTTTTAGAAGAATCATTATCATTGTGAAGTTGAATTGCACCATTAGAATCAAGACCTTCAATTCTTACATAGATTGACTTCTCTGGCGAGATATTAGTTTCCATAGCATAGATTTCAGATTCAGTTCCGACATTGATAGTCTCTGGAATCTGTACATAGAAATAATCATCTACCGTATATGTAAGTGTGGAACTTCCAAACTGAGGTTCTGCAGCTTGCACAATCATTGGTGTTTGAATTGACTGACCAATAACATCAGAGATGTAAGAATACATGCAATATTCATTTTAACTTTCTTTACAAAATTTCTCATATCTTTCACCTAATAAACATATAAAGTAAATGCAATATTACATCCGTTTAATTCTACACCATCTTTGTAGCATCTTATTGTAAAAGTGCATTCTTCATAAGTCCCTTTTTTCTAATTCTTTATTGAGTTGTATATCGTATAATCCAAAATCGGGTTGAATGTTTTCTTCTGACCATAGAACAGAACCATCCGGCATTAAGATACTAAAATCCATACTACAAGTATTTGTATCTGGATTATATAAATTGATTTTCTGATTGGTTGAATTCGCTTCAAATGAGATTTTTGTGAATCCAGGAATAGCAATAGAAGACTGCTCATAGTCAGTCTCTATAGTTTGCTTTCCATTCCATAAAATACCATTACTTTTCTTTTATCATTCCAACCAAAAGAAAAAGTAATGGCAAAATAATCACCAATGCAATAAACCGCAACAGCTATCACATATTTCTTCTTGAACTTTTTCATTTACTTTCTCCTACTTTTCTTTGAATTGTATGATTGTACGTCCGAACAGTTTATAGTATGGTGCTGGTTCTTCATCAAAGACATAGTAGTTTATTGAATCAGCAACGATTATTGCCAAAAAAAGAAAGAACTATCCATAGCAGCATAAACGGCACACAGATAATTCCTTTATAATTGAGTGGCAAATTTGAATAGTCCCACATTACAGGCAACAAATCAGTATTCAAGAAAATGTTCCCTATAATCAATTCAAGTGCCGTAATCATTGACATGCCTATCATGCACTGTAATAGAATATCAATATCCCATGATATATGATCGTTGATTTTATCCAACACAACAACTACTAAACCGGCACAAACACCCATGAGAGGATATGAATATCCTCTAAACAATACTTCTATAGTGATATACAGGCAGAAGCCAACAATAAATAAAATTACATTTTTATATACTTTTTTACTCATTTATACTTCTCCTTATTGAGATAAAAAATAGAGCGGATATCAAATTTCCGCTCTATTAAACAGATATGCAATTAAATATTATATCCACGCACATCTTCAACAAATGAGTGATTTTTCATATGGGTTTCATAAGCATCCATAATGATATGATATGCAATATCAATCTCACCATTTGTCAGATTATTGTCTTTGATAATATCCTCATACTCTTTGTACAGCTTGAATACACGGGTAAATTCCTCTCTCGTAACAGAACTGTTTTCGTCAACAACTTTCGATGCAAAAGCAATAACAGTATTTCGCTTATTCTCTATGAGTAGAGACAGAGTATCGGCATTATTTTTATCTAGTTTCTTATCAAATTCCTTAATCCATTTATCATTTTCTTTCAGACTCTCATTTACACTTTTAATCCAATTATCTCTCATACGAATATTATCCGTATCGTAATGAGATTTGAATTCATTGAGTGACTGCTGAACTTCCTTTTAATGTTTCAGGAACTTGACGTAGGATTTCCCTTTCTTGCTTTTTGCGAGAAAAGTATTTACGAATTTTCACAAACTCAGGAACAACCTTTCCTTGTACTTCCATCAATTCACCGACAACTTGCGTTATCAAGAACAATGCAACAATGGAGAGTGCGACCTTTGTTGGAACATTCAAATATTCTATATATTCAATCAATTTCTTCTCCATACTAGATGGTGGCAGAAAACCCACCACCATCATAGCTTTCTTATTGTTTTTTCAAATACTGGTTTGAAACATATCCAGTGTATGTCTTGTAGGCAACATAGTACCATTTCACACCACTAGATACATTGTAATAGCCATAGCACTTCACTGTACCACCACTAGGAATAGCAAGGATTTTACCTTTTGAAGTTCCTGCACCAAGTCTCAGATTCAGACCATCACTTGAAGTTACTTTGTAAGTTCCGGCGATTGCTTTATTGAAGTTCTGTGCCCCCTCAACCTTTGAGCTTGATGTAGCTGGTGAACTAGCGGAAGCAGAAGTGCTTCTTACATATGAACTATGTACGAAACCATATTTTCCGTTATACTTAATGTAATACCAAGTAGATCCGTCTTTCGCTTTTACAGAATCACACACATCAACAGAAACTTTCGCTTTAAGCGGACTAAATGAACATGTAGCATTTTCTGTACCAGCCCATTTTCTTACATTCAGTTCTGTGATAGTAGTACCTTTCCATTTAACTGTACTATTCAATTTTGTTGAAGTAGAAGTTGTAGGTTTGGAAGGGGTAGAAGGTGTAGACGGAGTAGAAGATGTTGCTTTTGAAGAATATTTCGGTGCGATAAAGCCACGAATACATCTCTGATTAACAACAAGGTTTCTTTTTTCTTTACTGTGTTAGAATAATTTCCTTCAATTACTACAAATGAATTGCCGGAAACACTGTACACAATACCAACATGATCGGAAGAACCCATATTGTCACCAACACCATTATCCTGCCAGTCGTAGAGAATAACATCTCCGACCTTTGGAATATAGGCATCATTCTCAATCCAGATTCCGGCGTTTTTCGCTTTTGTAATCATGTTGTTACATGAGCATTCAACACATGGGAAAATGCTTGTCAGACCACATGCGATAAATGCAGCAGAAACAGCAGTAGCACACCAGGCATCATTTACTGTCATGGTATATCGTGTACAAAGTCTACTGTTATTGAAAATAGAGAGAATTTCTCTATGTTTAGCAGAACCTTCAGCACAACCAAGATAGCTGTCAAGCCAAGTAGCAACTTTACGTCTTAATTCGCTTTCAGTCATAGTGTTACCTCCTAATGATGATACGCGCCATTTATTTTGGCGTATTTATTGTAATAATTTCGCCCGTAACTAGCACGTTTCTCTGAACAGAAGTATCCATGTTTGCCGGTACTTCAAATTTCTTCAATACAATGTCAGATGCTTCACGGACAGATTTTGCATTTTTCAAAACGGACATTACAGATTTATAAGAACCATTCAACTCTGTTAATAAGAATTCCAAAACAGTTCTCTTCGTCTGCAATAGAAACACCTTTAGCTTTTTGCAGAATCATATAATCCGGCTTTTCTATTGGTACTTGTCCATTGGGCGATTGAATAGCCGTATACTTTTCCGGAAGTGGATTTAAATTCAGCTCTGCTAATCTTTCCACTATCAACATCGGCAGTATAAGTGACATCTGTATATGTTTTTCCGTTCTCTTTTAATCGCTTCAAACAAAGCATTTCTACACGATTAAAAAATGAGTCCAGATTCAGCGTAGAGATTACCCATTAAACCAGCCACGCCAAATTTGTTCCCGATTTTTTCATAAAAGATAATTCCATATTCTTTCCTCTACAAATTTCCATGTAAACTCATAATTTACTCCTTATAAAAAAGAGAGTGGTTATCAGCCACCCTCAATCAACAGTTCTTATTCAGTTTTAGAATCTTCTGTGTTTGTCGCAACAATTTCTCTCAATGTTTTAAGAGATTCTTTGATTTGATTATCAATCCATTCTGTCAAAGCAGTCTGATCCTTAACCTTTGAAAGAATAGGATATTTTCTATAAATCTCTTCGATAACCTGTGAACGTTTAATAGAACCAGCAGCATTCCAATCTTCCCATTCACATTCTGCATCAGAAATCATTTTCAAGATTGTTTCCTGAATCTGAGATTTTGCAATTTTTTATTTTTCGTCATCTGACTTAGAGAAAAAATCAACAGTTTTTCTCACAATTCCAGCAACACAACCAAGACAAACAAGAATTGTAATCCAGTTGTCATTTAACAACTGCAAAAATTTCTGTACTCCCTGCATAACGCTTCCTCTAACCTTGTGCAGAACTATCAGATGCACCAACATCATTATTTACGTCTGATAATCCATGCTCCAACATCGCCATGTCATATGTAATGCCACCTTTGGTATTCTGAGCTGTGGCTTTTTTTTTGCATATATATAATAGGTAATTACTTGACCAGCAATATCAGTAATTAAAACACCCGGGCAAGATAAATCTGCAAAATTCCACATGCTTATCATAGAATACACAAAGGATTACATTTAATATAATGAACAGATAAATTGCGATTAACTTATCTGTTGTTGGTTTCTTTATATTGATAGACACTTTTTTCTTTTCATCTTTTAATTTGTTATATCTATCAATTGATTCATTCCTACGTTGAATCACTCTCATTTTTGAGTTAAATTCTCGTTCACTTATATATTTCATAACGAACACCTTGCCACTCATTTATTTTAGCTTGTTTGTGCATATAATGCTTTTAATACTTCAGATTGATATTCCTCTGGTATGACCATGCCATATTCAACATTACATACGCTATTTAGATCAGTCATACTTTGAATATAATCCTAAAAAAGAATTAAAATAAGTTACTTGAAATTCTATGCAATTCTCCATTTTGGTATTGATTGTCACAATATCGTCCTTTGAATAAATTTACAAGGTTCACCATCTGCATGATAAGGAAGAACAGTAACACCAGCATTTGCCCTATCATTAAGTTTAGAAATCTTTAATTGATCGGAAACTTCTAAACTAAAATGGTGCTTTTGATTATCAGATAGTGTTATGTCAAATCCTTGCACAATTATTTCATTACAAACAATACTCATTTCAGCAATTTTTGCTTCTTTTACAGCATCAATGTTTTCATCTGTTATTATTCCAAGTTTAATAAGTTCATTGACAACAGAACTTTTTTATTTTTATCAGGAACATCATCTAAATTTTTTTTTCTCCATTTTTTAACAAGGTTAGTCCAAAAATTTGTTAATTGAATCATATAATCCCTCCTATAATAAAAAGAACTCATTTCGATAATGCAGCGTTTCATTTTTTCCATTTCTGTCATTTCCCGAATGATAAATCTTGTATGACCGTCTTCTTGCCAAATATTTGTACATATCATATCGGCATAGTCAACGCCACCTATATTAACTGTTGTTAAATTGTTATCAGACAAAAGTTCCATATTAACCACATCGTCTGTTATATAATTGTTTTCCATTCATTGTGGCGTGAATCTCTGTTTTTGTCTGCGAGGATAATATTGTAAATAGTATTTTCCATCTATAAAACCTCCAAATAAATCAAAATAAAAAGAAGATTCAAATTATCTCGTTGTATTTTACTCATTAAATGAGCATGACCACCCATCCATGCACGAAACATATTCTCAACTTCTTCTTGTGTACGTTCTCCACGTATAACTTTTAGACTAAGTTTCTTTAATTTTCGCCTCATATCAACAATTCTTCTTGGATTTATTTTTCTAATAACCCTACCAGTATCGGTAAAGAGAATATGTGATTTGCAGAAATTTATAGTAATCTGATAATTTTACGATTCTTGTCTTTTTTTGCGATTGAGAGTCATACCTAATTCTTTTGCTTTTTCTGCAATTTCTATTTCAGCTGTACTAAAAATTCTCTGTCACGGTGGATAACATAACTGTCATCCATATACCTTCCATAAAATTTCTGACTTTTTACAATTTTTACAAAATTATCTACAGGTGTTGGATAAAAGATACCTATAATTTGAGAACATTGATCCCCAATATTTACAGATTTGCGCATATACTTTTCGCCAGTATGAGCAGATTTAGGAATTTTCAATCTATATTCAGTTGAATTAAATGGAACATTCATACAATTTGAAAATTCTTCATCATTCATATACGAAACATCAATTTTAAAATTATCAAAAATCTGTTGTAACAACCAAAGAGAAAATTCATCATTCACATGCTTGGCAATTTCTCGATAAGCTATATCATGTGGAATATTATCGTAAAACTTACTATAATCCATCAATAAAATATATCCGTCATTACCATACATTCGATAATATTTATGTAAATGTTCTTCAAAGCGTTTTCGACTAAAATCAATGCCTTTACCCTTAAGAGAAGCACCATTATCATAAATAAGATAATCTATGAGAGATGGAGATAAACGTTATCACAAAAGAGAATGACGAATTACTCTGTCAGACATTTGTAGTCCTGTAATTGGTCGAACTTTACCACGTTCATTGATAATAAATTCAGAAGATGGTTTTGAATGATATTCTCTATTCTTTAACAAATCCTTAGTTGATACAATATTAGGCAAAAAGTCAATTCCATACTTTTGTACTTTGTGGTTTCCAATCAGAATCTTTCTTGGCTGCGAGAAATTGCAGAATATAATGAGTTCAAATCATATACAATATTATCTACATTGTCTTGAGCATTTTTCTTTATTCATTTCATAATCTTTTCTTTCATAATCATATTTATTTATATTTGACGTATATAGCAATCAGTCATAACGAATTGCATCGTCTTTATCTTTTTGCGTATTATATAACACACGCAAGGACAACTTCTCCTTTCTTCGTTTCCTGTATCTGCATATAGCATAGTTAAACAGGCAGAAGAAATCGGGCGAACACCATTAGAATTAGAGGCGTTGTTGTTGTTCGCATTACCGTTGTTGTTCACATTAGCGAAGTTAGTCGCACTCTCCACACCACGAAGCCAATAGTTGAAGCGACAAAACAGTACATAAACATGTAGAAGTAGCCTAATAAAACAGAATTATGAGGTTGATAAAATCAGGTGTTATGATAGTCACCCATAATTCTTTTTAACAAATATAAGATTTACGCAACTTACTTTCAGTAAGCTGCCCAGTCAATTCTTTCTCAAGAATTTTCTTACGAACCTTATTATCAGACTTACGCCATCCTTTAATAAGATTTTGCTCATGAACAATCATTTTTGTGATTGTTTCATATTTTTCTATATTTACAGGAAGAGTAGTAATAACATACTGTAATTCTGGATTAAATTTTCACAATATCCAAGTGCTAAGTCTTGATGAATTCTACGTTCATCGCATTCACATAGATGTTGTGGATATATTTCATTTGCAAAAATATTTCATGAATCATATTTCTACATAAATTTAATATGACTTTCTGTTCATCTGGTATAAACCATTCAATGAATGCTTCGTAGCGTTCCCTATTCTTTGCTACAGATTTATCATAGCCATCCTTTTGCTGTTGATTCCATTTACTGTATGCTTCTGGTTTAGGCTTTTCAATATATTCTTTCAGCCCAAATTTTGAAGTGCTAAATCAGTTATTACAGTTCTGATTTTATATGCATAATACTCAACACTTCAAAAGGAGATGGCTTTCGATTTGCTTTTAATACCGACATTTTTATCTCCTTCGATGTATGGCTGTAACACCACCCACCTAAAGGTGGATGGGATTACAGATATTGTTTCATATTTCCGTCAACATCTTAATTAACGAAGAAGAGCGGGCGAACACCAAAAGAATAAGAGCGTCGCCGTAGTCCGCATAACCGCTGTAGGCCACAAAAAGCGAAGCCAGCCGCACCCCCACACCACGAAGCCAATAGCCGAAGCGACGGTGAGAATGTATTCTGGTGCTAATACAAACAATGGAAGCTGAGAGTTGATGCATCCAACTTCATAGCCACTGTTAGCCCATACTTTAGTTCCATATACCATTACTTCTGACATCAGTTCAACTTTGCAGTCATACGCCCAGCCCGAAGATTGTCTGTCAGCAGTAGCATTTGGTAAAACATCTCTGTATGATATAACATGAAGAAGATCCAAAATCATTTACAATTTTCTGAGTAGCTTGTGCAAGGTTAGATGTTCTCATATCTGAGTTTGCATATGCACCAGTTGTATTATTTGCTGTGCTTCCAGATTCATACTGTCCGCTATCTGTATTATGCATTTGTGCGTTATATAAAGCAGAATCAGGAACAAGGCACATATTATTACCAATTGACACATTATCACCACAGTTTTTTTAATAATGTTAAAACCACAATTCGGTAAACAGTACCATTGATCGTCAGATAATCTCCAACATATAAATCATCAAAAGTTCCATCTTGAATAGCTTTTGACATAGCTGAAATATAAGAAGTCCCAAGATTCTTGCCTCTAAAAAAATAGAGTTGTGACCAGCAGCACTGTTTCTTACAGAACTTTTATAAAGTTCATTAACAGCCGTTGGTAACGTTTTTGTACCTTGATCGAGTCCATAAGTTTTTGAAGATAATTTGTTTAAAATTGTTGTTGCGAGATTCGCCAAAGTGATACCTTTAGTTCCGTTTGCGCCATCGACAGCAATGACATCAGAATCGGAAGGTGGTAACACTAGAAAGATCTTTTATTCGAGTAGTATTTGCCATAATATATTTCCTCCATTTTTTATATACCAAGTATCTTTTCGATATTTTTTAAGCGTTTGTCATACGCTTGTAATTTCATCTCATCATAAAGTAATCGAACAATTAAAAATGAGTATACTCAATACAGTAATACTCATCTTCATCATCAGGATTAAGTTTTCTTGTATCTAACATAAGTAACTTATCGGCTACTCCATGTTTTTGAAATGATCGTTGTAGATCTTGTGCCAAAAATACCGACATAAAGTACCTCATGGTCATAATCTGGTGCAGACATTCTAAATTGTTTGAACGGCACTTCTCCTACTGCGTCTATGATATTTTGTACAATTGGTTCAATATCGTTTCATTCTTCTATCTGAAAGTGAACCACTCCATGTTCCATCAAGAAATCCCTTTCCATTTTCTGCTTTGATATGTATACCATCAGAATTTGCGTAGATACGCCCACGTTTTCCTTGAGTTCCATTATTATTATAGTACCAATCAGACCATCCATATCCACGGGCGTATTTTCATTCATTAGATTTACACCTTTAAAAAATACGCATCAGCATAGCACAATCAAAACCAGAGCGATTAGCGGTTTTTTTTCCAAACGCAATACCATCACCACCAGCTTTATAATCCATAGTTGCGAAGCCGTTTGATAATGTCATTGTGGCTGTGGCTTCACGACCTGCTTTATCTCGAATGATAATTCTGATATCGTATGCTTCAGTGTCCGAAACAGCGATAACACGAATATCATTAAGAGATAATGAACTTGTACTGATATCTGTTTGTCCAAGCGGATTGCCCTGCAATTCTGTATTGTAGGACAGGAGTGAGCGTGTTGCCGGATATACTGCTTACAGAACCTTTGGCAACGATTTTAGCATGATCTCCGGTATCGTCTGATACGAAATTATTGGTAGTTGTTCCAGTACCACGAGATGCTGTGATAGAAGCGGATGGGAGACTATAATCAACTACCGTAACATCTAATGCAACAAATGCAGAACGACCTCTACTATCGGTAGCAGATACTTTGACAACTTTTGTTCCTGTCTTTGTAAACGCATCGAATGTATATTCCGTTCCGCTTGATGCTGTTTTATCTGACATATCAGTAACGGATATCTTCAGTGTTTTTATGGATGACCCGTACACACCAGAAGCAGTAGGTTTTACCTTAACTCAGAAAGCAACTTCGCATAACATCCAAACGTATTATTCGTATTGGAAAGCGATGCAATATTGCATGTAGGAACTACGGATGCCGGGAGATAAGCAGTAACTGACACAGTTTTCGTACCAATCTTTGTGCTTCCATTCATCGTATCAACTGTGAATGTTAATGTTCCGCTTGTCGCATTCGGTATCTGACCAGCATATTTTGCTATCGTAAATCCATTCCACACGACATTATCCACACAAGAGTTCGTTACTACTTCTGACTTATTTCCGAATGTAGCTGTTACCTTATGTGTAAAGTTCGCTTTCTTGTTCATATGTATGGTTATTTGATCGCCAATGTTTACCGAAGATACGCTTGAAGACCAGTTGTTTACAGAGGGGCTGCGATGCTCTTGGTATGGTGTCAAGAGACCAACTACCACTTCCGTTTCAGTACCATCTGCGTAATAGTAAATAGCACTAGAAATACTTGCTGAAAAAGATTGCGTACCATTACTGTTATGATTAACAGTAACAGATCCACTACACAGCTTTCCTTTATATTGTTTCCATCGACCAGTGTTGTTATAAACTATGTTCCCGGCAACAACTACCTTACATGGTCCAGTCATATACCATCAGCACTACCTCCTATAGCTTCGACAGTATAAGAGATTGTAGATGTATTTGCGCCAACATTTTTGTGAAGCAGTCCAGCTGAATTTCCAGCATCTTCCTTCGTATCCACTGGTCGTAAAACTTCCGCTTAAAGCCATACAATACCACCTCCTTTATGGCTAAGAATTTATTGCCCCCAAGTACCTAAATGACAGGTTGCCATTTGAACGTGGGATAAAAGCAAACTTTCAAGTTGCAATCTATCTAAGATTTCAGCATCCGTTACATACAGCTTATTGTTACTGAAATAAGCAACTTCATCTGTTCCTTGGTAGAAACTTAACTTTTGCTCGCTCAACAGCATTGATAACTGCATAGACGGATCTTGGCTAGAAATCTTTCTTGTAATACGCAGTCCGGCATCTTCCATAGAGAAACATTCAGTCGTTTGCTCTATACTTTCAACTCTTCCGTTTATGGCATCAACACGAACAATGTATGTATTGACATCAGTTTGTACCTTATCAACTTGTTGTTGTGTCGTGACATTACTTTTTCCGGATTTCTTCTATACGCCCATCTTCGCCGACCAAATCATCAAAGTCTTTTCTATTTGAAACAACATCGTTAATTACATCAGAGATAATCTTCTTCAATTCGTCAGACATATCACCAGTAATCTTATCTGCGTAATCTGTTAAATCTTCTGGAGCAGGGTAGTAGTCTGTGGGACGGTTTCCTTTTTCCAACTGGATATAATCAATTGCATAATAGTCATTACTGTTCATGTTATCTGTAATTCTAAGCACATTTGATGTCACCCCAACATTGCCAGTAGAAATCAACTGACCTGAAGATGTAACGAACATGTCACGATTGTCAGATACAATATCAAACTCTGTATCTTCTAAAGTCAGGACGGTGTAAACCTTGTTCCATCCAGATGTAAGCTGTATCTGTTGCATATCAGTTGTCTGCATTACACCATTCGTATTTGCAAGGCAAACATTGAGTGTCATATTTTGACGAGAATATACATTCATTGATACTGTCAGTTTCGTTCCAAGTTCCGTAGCAAACCAAATTGTCCGTATATACTTCGTAGTACACAGCCTTGGCAGCATTTGAGCCAGTTCCAGGCTGTACCTTGATTACACGCTTTGAATCAATTTCAGCTTCAGAAATAGAATATACTTTGTCAGTTCCATAATAATGACAACCTTCAAGCTGGTTCGATTTCTTCAACAGGTTTCTTGCTCCGATAAGCATGTTTGAACTATCAACTAAGATAGGAACTGTCTGAATATCAAGTAGATTATCTTCAGTTGGAATTTGATTAGCTTTGTGCATTTCTATAGTGTAAAAAGCTGGCATGTTAGCCTCACCATAAATAGTAAATATTTGTTCGAAATATTATTTGATGAACTTATAATTTCTTCTGTACGATTATCACTATAAGTTTTTGATATAATAAAACGGCATGGTAAACAACTCGATCACCATCCCCATCTCTATAATATCCTTTTGCTTTTATCGTATCTGGTGTGATAATATTATTTCCGTCAATTTTACAGCACTTGTATCAAGTTCTAAGAAATAAGTTCTTCCGGCATCACCAACATCACCTTGTTTTGCATTGGTATATATGAGACAGTAAAGTTGCCATCTGAATATTGAACGGTTGTTCTTGTCCAAAGGTACATGCCATCTACTAAATCAGGGATTTCATCTGACCATTTATTCGTTACGAATAAATTAGAAGAATTATCAATCAATGATTTTCCATCATTTGTAACAAGCTCAACTGATTCTGGAGGAACAGAATAATTTTCTGTTGTGGTGATATATTCTACTTTAGTAGAAGTGATAGTAACATCATCACCCTTGATTTTTGACCAAGTGTAATCTGTGGGATTTTTACTATCTGTCTCAATATTGTCAGTATATTGTCCGATATATTTTTTATTTGTTCCATTAACTGTATCAAAACCAGTTTTACCGTCAGAGGAATCAGCATAAGCTATATGAATATATCCGTTTTCACCAGGAACGCCATTTTCACCTACATATTTAGACCACTTATATTCGCTTGATTTTGTTGGTGCGGTTGAAGTGGTAGTTGATGCTATACCAACATATTTTGTCGTTGATGATGGAGTTGCAGTCATTCCAGTACCATTTGCATCAG
>VOFG01003669.1_pt1 | contig 17482 bp, 23 predicted proteins | sample 5384171 | NCBI WGS metagenome assembly VOFG01 (sample SAMN12384726, study PRJNA508395) | human gut metagenome | isolation source: healthy gut F | host: Homo sapiens
GATTCATGAAATAGTCTATATAAAACACAGGATAGATACAGTAGAGGGGAGTTCTCTGAAAGGGAAAAAGTAGCTGCTCATGAGTAGTCACACAGCTTGTTGCTGCTGCCTTTAAACAAAATAGGGCTTCTGTTCGCCCTCTGGACATATGAAACCCCAATTCTTTAAGATACAATCATTTAGTTATGTAGAAACAGGAAGTAGAAAAATAATTTCGAATATATCGAATAGAACTAAGTATTGGCATAAGTTTGCGCGGTTTTAATTTAAACTTTTGCTATAACGGGGATTAATAAACCACAAAATTCGGCCTACAATTCTGCCATTACTTTCTTTTTATTATGCTTTTCAAAATGCTTCTATAGACAGCCCGCAGCTTTTTATTCATTCAACAATTCTTTAATACATGAATCATTTTCACAAAAATAAATAGGAATTTTATTGTACACAGATAAAGGTAAAGATGAATAAATGGCATTTTAGAACAAAATCCATTACGGCATATTTGTTGATGTTCAATTAAACGGCATTTGCTGCTATGAAATCCTCAAAAGATTATACCTGTTTCAGACAGAAACTCTTTAGCATGAAGTATAAATTAACTTTCCTGACATTTATCTATATGTTTCTATAAATGTCATGTATCAAAATTATATCATATTTATTCATATCCTTCAGAACTAAAATCAAAAAAAAATCAGAATAAATAAACCGCCCATTAAAAACCTAAAAGTTTAAAATAATCCACTGCCTGAGAGATTCGTTCTTCGGAACGATCTATTCCTGTTACATTGCATTCTTTTTTCGGCAAATGGTAACAAATTTCCTCCTTCCTCACACCCTATCTCCAATATATTCATCTTCTTTTTATAGCAACAAACTTCTCGAGATAATCAATATAAAAGTCCGAGAAGTTATTGCAAGTTCATTAAAATAGAATATCTATCTATATGTCTTTGCTGCATAGTCGATCTATTTATTTGCTTTCAAAGCCTCAACTTCTGCTTTTAATTCCTTGATTGATTGAATCATTATAGGAATAATTGCTGTATATTCACTAGTTTATTCCCATCCGGTCAGTCAATACTATATTCGGAAGAACTTTCTCAACTTCCTGAGCCAACAACCCAATTTCTTTACCATCTCCACCTACTCGAAAAGCAGCAGCTGCCGGTTCATTCTTATCTTTGAAATCATAACTTACAGCATTCAGTTTAGACAGAACATTTAAACCATAACCTAATGGATTAATATTAATTTTTTGCTCTAGCATCAGAATAGTTATATACATTTTTCACCTGAATACTATTATATACCCGGATGCTGTATTATAGAAAACAACTTGATCATAATGACTAGCCAATCGAGTTGCAGCCGGGCTACAATCAATTTGAAAGAAGTTATTAGCATTACATTTCATATATATTCCGTTTCCACTAAACGTCGTATGATAAAATGAATAAGGTTCATTATTGCCAATAGTTAATTTTACCATTCGAATAATACTTAATTTGTGCATTTGCAAGAACTGCAACAGCCAAGAATACCACTAAGAGTATACTTTTAAAAATAATGATTTCATAATATTACAAGTTTTAATTAATAACCTTTCGATATAAATAAAGGCACATATCCCTTTAGACATCATTTGTTACCGGGAGCCATCCAACCTATGGTTACAATTTTTGTCCAAAAGGAATATCCCAGTGCCAGGTTGAGCTTCCCATACAACCACACCAACCGCCCTAGTAGTTATACCAGTAAAGTTTCATTGTTCGTATTTACTCCTCCGATTCGTCCGTACATCCACAGAGAATCATCATAGAAAAAGAAAATAACATAAATAACTTTCTCATGACTATTAAAATTAAACATTAAGTGTCAAAAAATTTTGATAAAGATTAGTATCTCACCTAAAATGTAGGTAGTCTTATCCTTAAATTAGACATTGTGTTTGCTCTCATAACTTTAGATTTAAATAATTATTGCATTGATAATACTATTCTTCTTGAAATATCTATATATATCAATCCTTAAAGAGTAAAGTTTCCTACAACCTTAACACTCGCATTGTACATATACAACTCATATTGACCTAATGATAGATCACCTAAATAAAAGAGTATACTCTCCTGCCGCAACAGGGAATATTATAGATTGAAATACGATTTGTTTTTCGATATCTTTTTACTTCAACAGTTATAGGAGCAAACTGTCTTTAAAATTAAGACAAAGTCTTTTGCTTTCATCATCCACATACACTTTAAGCCATTCGGGGTCAACAGGAGTTCTTTGTATAACCCAATCACTTTTAGTTTTAACATGCTGTTTAGCTTCAATCATAACTGAAAAACTATATTAATAACATCACTACTAATACAAGTCAAACTTTTTCATATTTATTAATTTTGTTTTTTGCAAATATGGGGATAGATGATTCGTTTGTTATATTCAAAACAATATCAAAATAACAGGCAGAACTTGATTATCAACAACTTATAAAAAACAACATAGACATATATAGTATACATTCACTATTTCAAGGGGACTTTCAGAGCATTAAAATAAAAAAGTGCATGCCACTATCAATATAGCAGCATGCATTGCCTTATTCAGAAAAGAACTACTTAAATAGGATTATTTTAAAATGCTCCTTAATCAGGTACTCACACAAGTTAGCTTCTTCCTATAAAGCAGAGATTCCCCAATTTTGTCTGAATCTTAATCGCTTTGTAGAAACTGAACTAGGATTAATACCAAGCAATCTAGCTTCGGTTTCGAATCAAAATTAAACATGCATAAACAACAATATTCCCATTCCTGACTTGATAAATTTGGGTATCGTTCTAATAAATACATTTTAAATTCGGATAAGTTTCTGTTATTTCAGAAACAATAGAGAACCATAATTGCTCCGTTAGTAATGGTTCATTGCAATTGTACTACGTTCAGCGATATTCACTAATTTTCTAAAAATTATTGACGTAACAATTCTTCTTCGCTGCAATTTCTTATAATTAGAGGTTAAGTTTTAATTTCATTTTCTAATCGACTTTGACTACTTTCATTCTCTTTTTGCGAAACCACTAATTGATTTTTCTTTTTTATCCAACTCTATAAAGGCATTAGCCAACTCTAGTTTTATATTATTCAACTCAAAGGGCTTGCTTATTCATTTCATTTTTTGGTTTTTTGCCTGTACAGCAAATAGAGTAATGTGATAGCTATACCAAAATCAAAACATATACAAATTATAATCATATACTTTTTTGCTGAGTGAGTTCCAATTGATGATTCTTTTCTTTAATCCTCAAATTATTAAATTTCTTTTTCTATTCCCAGTATTTTTGTATTATTCTGTAGTATAGTAATAGAGTCACTAATGGATTCACATGTTTCTAAATGTTTATGCTTCTTTATAGCTACCTTCCGCTTTAGTTACCCGATAAAAGCCCGCTCTATACCATATTCATATTCAGAGCTATCTAAAGGTAGTGTATACAAAAGCTCACGAGCTTTTAAAATATCACCTACTTGCAGATATAGCTTGATCAGACAGTTTGTATTATACAATTCATTTTCTTTATCCAAAGATGTTGATTTAAGGAAATGATATTCTGCTTTAGAGTATTGGTTCATTGCCAAATAAATGTTACCAAAAGCATTATCTAGAGAAGAGCTAACCTCATTATCATTCAACTGCTGGGCAATAGAATCCGCTATTCCCATATATTTTAAAGCACATTCCAGGAGAATCGAAAAAAGGCCCATTCACGAGCTATATTTTGTAAAGCAAATACATGACTTTTTGATATTTCTTTCTTAAACAGTCCTTGAGCCTTCTTTCATATTGATGTCTGGCCTCCTTTTGCATATCCCTAAAATCATATAGATCAGCTATATACGTACATATATAGCCTGCTTCATTATATAGTTCTTTCTCTTTTGCGATTGCCAATACTTCTGCATAAATGCTCATTGCCTTATCATATTCCCCATCAGCCACTAGAGAGCGCCCCAAACAACCCTATATCTACTTGATCTTTAGTTATTCCATATTTAATCAGCCAGAATATGCATGATCGAAATAGTAAGAAGGAGGAAGAGACGTATTCAATTTGTCAGCAATTTTACCAGCTATCAAGCACCAACACTAAATCTTCCTTATCCAGTTTATCAGGATAAGGAATACTTTGTATAATACGAAAAGCACTATCCGGATTGTCTTTGAGTATTCGCTCTGGCAGCATTTAACGGAGTAGACACTGATTGTTGCCGTCTACAAGCTACAAAAAATATTAGCACTAGTGTTAACACATATGATAAATGTTTCATTATTATAGTTTTGCTTATATGAATAAAAAACAAACAAGTAAGTTAAACGAGGGGATAAAAATTCTTTTCCCATTTTTCCGTTGAACCCTTTGAAAACACAGATAGTATCAATATGTGCAATAATTATTTTTTTTCAGTTTGTAAAAATGAATTATTTCTTAAACTTATGCATATTTTAAAATTAAAAATGTCTTGAATCAAAAAAACAATCAGTAGTGAATCAGTAGTTGAATCAAAATTATATGAAATGATTCAAATCAGTTAAGACATGAACATAAACTCTATAGCATTACCGAACTCTATACAGCTAGATATCAGCATGTAGTGTACTGAATAAGTTGACACTTCAAAAATCGAAAATAAAGATGAAATATTCGAAAAAGAAGTACAACTATTACAGTGATGATGAACGAATGTCTTATATTCGTGAGTATTTATCAAGTCCCGAGAGCAAATCTGAGTTTTGTAAGCGTCACGGCTTTGTGCCTTCTTCTTACTTATTGGCTTAACAAGTATCAAATAGAAGACAAAGATATGGGTAGATCCTCTAAACCAGTAAATAGCGATGCTCTTGATTCTAGTATTTCTGAGCTCCAGAAAGAACTATCGCTATTGCGTGCTGAGAACCGTAAACTTCATCGGGCTCTTGCTGATGAGAGTTTACGTCACGAGGCGTGCGAAGAACTCATCAATCTTGCTGAATCCACGTATCATATCAAGGTACGAAAAACTCCGATGCCAAGTAATCGACACCTTGTCACAGAGGTACTCATCCCGACGCAAACGTGGTTGTATAAAGTTCCTCTGTGATTACTTCGGCATAACCCGACAAGGTTATTACAAGCATGTGAACCGACATTTGGAGGTTGATATCCTTACCACAAGCATCGTGTTGTACTGCAAAGAACTGTTGGAACTCATGCCCAAAAGCTGGTATGCGCGAGTTATACGCCTGCTGCGTGAGTAAGTTTGGACCAAAGATGGTTATCGGTCGTGATCGTTGTTATGACATTTTTCGCTCCAATGGTTTGTGTCAACGTACAAGTCGCAAGCGTCCTAAAACAACGAATTCGAACCATAATTACTATATCTACCCCGATCTGTTGAATGTTGCACCCAAATTTGTCGCTACAAGATTGGGCGCTATGGTAGTGGCGGATATAACCTACGTAAACACCGGTCAGGGCTGGGCTTACCTCTCGTTGCTTACCGATGCGTCAAGTCGTGCCATCGTGGGATATGCGCTTTACAAAACTCTTGAGACGGAGGGGCCCCTTGAAAGCTTTTGGAGATGGCAATATCATTCTATGAGAAGTATCACATAGACATGAGCACTCTTATTCATCATTCCGACCGGGGTGTCCAATATTGCTCAAATAAATATGTAGAGAGGCTTAAAGAGCATCAAATCAACATCAGTATGACGCAGTGTGGTGATCCTTTACATAATGCATTGGCTGAAAGAATGAACAACACCATTAAAAAACGGTTGGCTATTCGACTGTGATGATGAGAGCTTCGAGCAAGTAAGCAAGCGCATTGAAGATGCTGTATATGTATATAATCATGTGCGGCCTCATCAAGGGATAAACATGAGGACACCTATGGAAGTGGTCAGCGAAACGGGAGGATTAACAGCATAATACCCGCTCGTCGGGACGGGTGGTCCCCCCCTTGCCGCTAGGGCGATCCCCGACCGAAGAGTTTTTGGTTGTTGGCAACATTACATTTTCCTGAAGAAGGCTTGCGTAAATAAAGGAAGATGCATAAATTTGCAAGCACCAACAAAAGACAACTAACATAGGAATAAGAATAACAAAAGTAAACCTATTTAGATATTAAAGTATATTGAGTAAACTAATTCAGTTATAACAAACGAAGTTGTCAACTAAAACCAGTACACATCAGCAACTTATAGTTTCCTATCATTTCTTGGAATGGAAACTGTCGTTTCCCCGGTGAGGAACGGGCGTTCCTTTTAATGGAAACGACCGTTCCTTTTAAAGGGAACTGCCGTTTCCTCCGAGGAAACTAACGCTTCCATCGAGGTTGTCAACTAAATCCAATACAGTACAGACAACAAAAGAGGGGCTATCAGACATTAACACGCTGAATATCAAACCACAACATCAAGTAAAAAGTGTATTAAAGCATGGATATAGAGTGAGAGCAAATGCCTGCTCCCACACTGCTACAACACTTGCTACAACAGCTGTAACAACGATGAATAAGACGATACAAGCAAAAGTGAGAGCATGGGAGCAAAACACGTGTTTAATTCATAGTAAGCAGAAAAATATACTCGCCTTGAATCTACTCTTATTATTTGCCTGCTATTGATGCTTCAATCATTTGTCTTAGCAAACCGGTTGTGCTTGATTCAGCATGAAGCAAGCATTCCCGGTTACCGAACACAAAAAAAAAAAAAGAATACCAAATGGCACACGAACATCCACCCCTAAATCAATCAATCTATCTGCCATATTGGCATTTTTCTATCTTGTACACTTATATATTACAGGAGAAATCTCATTTCAACGCTTGCATACCATGCATATATAAAATCACTGTTAAATCACTGCTAACTCTCAAACAAAAACATCTCCCGTCTGTTACATACCCGACTTGAATATAGTAACCTAAACTTTTAAATTATGGCTAGAGAAAGCGTAAAAATCTTACAAGGAAAGTCTTGATGTAGAAACTTGATTTCACAGTTGAATGCAGCATTGTCCGAAGAATGGTTGGCATATTACCAATACTGGGTAGGTGCATTAGTAGTAGAAGGCGCCATGCGTGCAGATGTACAAGGCGAATTCGAAGAACATGCGGAAGAAGAACGCAGACATGCGCAACTGCTTGCCGACCGCATTATCGAACTGGAAGGAGTACCCGTATTGGACCCGAAGAAATGGTTCGAACTGGCAAGATGCAAATATGATGCTCCCCCCAAGGGTTTGATTCTGTAAGTCTGCTAAAAGATAATGTAGCTTCTGAGCGTTGCGCAATACTGCGTTATCAGGAAATTGCTGACTTTACCAATGGAAAAAGATTTCACTACTTGCGACATTGCCAAGCATATCCTTGCTGAAGAAGAAGAGCATGAACAAGATCTTCAGGATTACCTGACTGACATTGCCAGAATGAAAAAATCATTTCTCGACAAGTAATTTCCGACTCGTCAGAGAATGAGCGAAAGGCAGTCTTAAAAAGAGAATATCAAAACATTCTCTCTTCAAGATTGCCTTTTTTCACAAATATATGCGAAAAACGACCCCGAAGTTTATACTCCTTTAGTCTCCTTTTGAACAATTTTTCGTCCTGAATGGAACACCGCATTTCAGTTGATTCCTCCTACATTTGCAACCACACTTAATCATAAGTGCATAGAAAATAGGTATAAAGAGTATAAAAAGAAAAGACTATGGCAAATCAATTATCAAGAACTGATAGTTCATCCAATCAGGATATCAGACAACGATTCAACGTAAAAAAACAATCATCGGAGTTATTGTTTTATTAATAGGATTATGTCACTTACCTGAAGCGATCCTCCTCATTATGGACGGCATTTCTTTAGATAGCATATTATATCTTATCGGCAATATATTACTCTGTCTGCTTGGCATATACCAACTTAAATTCCGTTCCAGGAAATGAGATATCTGCTGACTAAAAGCGTGGTCAAAGAGAAGAACTATTCTTTCAATCTGAAATACCTTGAACCATTGAAAGAAATGATCGAATCAGGCAATTTTCTAACAATATCAATATTGAGAAAGGAACAGGCGGAAATCTTCGGCTGGATGTCCTCATGTCGGCTGACAAGAAATTCGCAGCAGTGAGATTGTTACAGTTTATCCCTTACAGCTACATTCCGGTCATGGATATGCAATATCTGCGGAATGACAAGATCGCCGCTCTGGAGAATTTCCTGGAACACTCTAAATAAGGGTCCGTTTTATTTTATCCATCCCCACTTTTATGTAATAGTGCGATAAAAACCAAACTATTTTCAAACAAATCAAGAAGAAATCTTTCTTTTTTCGTATTTTTGTCCCAATATGCACTTTTAATTCAAGTAGACAACGAACATCAACGAAAAGAATGAGAGTAATTGATTTAATACATAACAGCGAAAAAAAACAGCTTTCTCTTTCGAAATCCTTCCTCCACTGAAAGGTACAGGCATCGAAAAAGCTGTATCAGACTGTCGATACCCTTCGGGAGTTTGATCCGAAATATATCAATATCACCACGCATCGCAGCGAATACGTATATAAGGATCTGGGCAACGGACTTTTCCAGCGAAACCGGCTGAGAAGACGCCCGGGGACTGTTGCCGTAGCTGCCGCTATCCAGAACAAGTATAATATAACGGTGGTTCCGCACATACTGTGCAGCGGCTTCACCCGTGAAGAAACCGAATATGTACTGCTCGACCTGCAATTCCTCAATATCACCGATCTGCTGGTACTTGGGGAGATAAGGCCAAACATGAATCAGTATTCACTCCCGAGGGCGACGGATACCATCATGCTATCGAGTTGCAGGAGCAAATCAATAACTTCAATAAGGGAATCTTTTGTAGACGGTTCGGAGATGAAAGTAACCAACAGCCCGTTCTCCTACGGTGTGGCTTGCTATCCGAGAAGCACGAGGAGGCTCCCAACATCGAATCCGATCTCTTCTGGCTGAAAAAAGAAAGTAGAAGCAGGTGCGGAATATGCTGTGACACAGTTATTCTACGACAATAAGAAATACTTCGAATTTGTAGAGCAAGCGAAGGCAGCAGGTATCAATGTACCTATCATTCCGGGCATCAAGCCATTCAAGAAGTTATCTCAACTCAGCATGGTGCCCAAGACATTCAAAGTAGACTTGCCGGAAGATTTGGTCAAGGAGGCTTTGAAATGCAAGAACGACAAGGAAGCCGAACAGGTTGGTATCGAATGGTGTGTCGCCCAATGCAAAGAGTTAATGGCACATGGAGTGCCAAGCATCCACTTCTACTCCATCGGAGCAGTGGACAGTATCAAAGAAGTGGCTAAAATCATTTATTGATATGTTTTTCAGAGACGTAATCGGACAAGAAGAAATCAAGCAACGACTCATTCAGGAAGTGAGTGAAGGGCGCATACCGCATGCCCAACTGATCTGTGGCCCCGAAGGAGTCGGTAAGATGCCGCTGGCTATCGCTTATGCCCGCTACATCAGTTGCACCAACCGGGGTGAGACGGATGCCTGCGGAGTATGTCCGTCGTGTGTGAAATTCAATAAACTGGTACATCCGGACGTACATTTCGTATTCCCCATCGTGAAAAAAGTTCTAAAGGAAAACGGGGAAGTGTGCGACGACTATATCGCCGACTGGAGACCATTCGTTCTGAAGAATCCGTACTTCAACCTGAATCACTGGCTGAGAGAAATGGATGCCGAGAATGCACAGGCCATCATCTACGCAAAAGAGAGCGATGAAATCCTGAAGAAACTCAGCCTCAAATCGAGCGAAGGAGGATTCAAGATCACGATTCTCTGGTTGCCCGAAAAGATGCATCCGGTATGTGCCAACAAATTATTGAAATTGCTCGAAGAGCCACCTGAGAAAACTATCTTCCTGCTCGTATCGGAAGCCTCCGGAAATGATTCTGCCTACTATTCTGAGCCGTACTCTCAACGCATGAACGTGCGAAAATAGACGAACCGGCCATCGACCGCGTATTGCAGTCCAAATACGGTATCCAGCCTGCCGACAGCCTTTCCATTGCCCATCTGGCAAACGGGAACTTTATCAAAGCACTGGAAACTATTCATCTGAATGAAGAGAATCAGCTCTTCTTCGACTTATTTGTCAGCCTGATGCGATTGTCCTATCAACGGAAAATCAGGGAAATGAAGCTCTGGAGCGAACAGGTTGCCGGCATGGGACGTGAACGCCAGAAGAACTTTCTGGAATACTGCCAGCGCATGATCCGCGAAAACTTTATATTCAATCTCCATCAGCGTGATCTGACATACATGACAATCAACGAACAGAATTTCGCCTCTCGCTTTGCTCCTTTCGTCAACGAAAGGAACGTAATAGGCATCATGGATGAACTAAGCGAAGCGCAACTGCATATAGAACAAAATGTAAATGCCAAGATGGTATTTTTCGACTTCTCTCTGAAGATGATCGTACTGTTGAAGCAATAATAAATATATAAACTATGGAATATAAAAGCTTCATAATGGGAGCGGCGGTCTTTGCTGCAAAGGATGCTCCCGAAAAGATAAGAAACTGAACACTTACGATTGGCTGGCAGACATACCAGGCAACGCGGAAGAGTGTGATATGGTGGAAGTGCAATTTAAAAACACCCGAAAAGGCTATCACCGCAACAGCAATAAGATCAAACTGGAAAAGGGAGACATCGTTGCCGTAGAAGCTGCTCCGGGCCATGACATCGGCGTCGTGACCCTGACGGGAAGACTCGTCCCGCTGCAAATGAAGAAGGCCAACTTCAAGACTGATGTTGAAATAAAGAGAATCTACCGGAAAGCAAAACCGGTGGATATGGAGAAATTCAACGAAGCGAAAGCAAAGGAACATGCGACCATGATCCGTGCCCGCCAGATCGCACTGAACCTGAACCTGGATATGAAAATCGGTGATGTGGAATATCAGGGCGACGGCAATAAGGCCATCTTCTACTACATTGCTGACGAACGTGTGGACTTCCGCCAACTGATTAAGGTACTTGCCGAAGCCTTTCCGTGTCCGTATTGAAATGAAACAAATCGGTGCACGACAGGAAGCAGGACGTATCGGAGGTATCGGTCCTTGCGGACGGGAGCTTTGCTGCGCTACTTGGATGACAAGCTTTGTATCGGTATCTACAAGTGCCGCCCGCTTTCAGGACATTTCACTGAATCCTCAAAAGTCTTGCCGGACAGTGCGCAAAGTTAAAGTGTTGTCTCAACTATGAGGTGGACTGCTATGTGGAAGCTCAGAAGCGCCTCCCTTCCAAAGAAATCGAACTGGAAACAAAGGACGGCACTTTCTACTTCTTCAAGGCTGATATTCTGAGTAATCATGTTTCTTACTCTACGGACAAGAACTTCCCCGCCAATCTGGTAACAATCAGTGGAAAACGTGCCTTTGAGGTAATTGCCATGAACAAGAAAGGAATGAAACCGGATAGTCTGCTCGAAGCTGAAGTGAAGCAAGAATCCAAAAAGCCGATTGACTTGCTGGAACAGGAAAGCCTCACCCGCTTCGACCGTAACCGAAATAATAAGGACGGAAACAACGGTAACCGGAACAAGAAGAAGAGAAAAGGAAATAATGACAACCGCCCGCAGGCACAGGCCGAAAGTGGAAATCGTCCGCAGCAACCTCAGAGGGGGAGAACGAGAATCGTCCCCAACCGTCAGAGAACGGCAACAGAGGAGAAAGAGGAGACAGAGAAAATCGTCCGAGAAACAATAACAATAATAACCGGAACAGAGGACAGAATCAAGGACGGAATAATGAGAACAGACGTCCGGAAAGAGGACAGAATCAGGAACGTCCACAGAATCCGAACCGTCCGCAGAATCAAGAGCGTTCACAAAATCAAGAGCGTCCGGTAAATCAGGAACGCAATCAAGAACGTAATCAAGAGCGTCCGCAGAATAGAGAACGGCAACCCAAACAGGAACGTCCTCAAAATCAGGAACGCCCGCAGGAACAAAGAAGACAACCCAACCAGGAACGTATTCCCAGACCTGAAAGAAATTCGAATCAAGAGAAACCGCAAAATAATGAAAAGCCTGCTCAGGAATAGCTTATTTTGTTTATTCGGTGCCTGCCTCATGGCAGCCTGTAATGAGAATACCGTGTATCACTCCTATCAGTCCCTTCCCGACGAAGGGTGGGGAAAGAGTGATACACTCTCTTTCAGTGTCCTGTTACGGACAGTATTCCTGGTACACTCAGATTATTTGCGGAAGTTCGCAACAGAAGTGAATACCCTTACCGCAACCTTTACTTATTCATTCATGAGAATCTGCTCGACTCCACAGTATGGCGCACTGACACGATAGCGGTCAACCTGGCTGATTCCACAGGAAGATGGACAGGCAATGGGTGGGGAAGTATCTATCAAACAGCAGTTTTTGTCAAATCTGTCCGCCCGCTTTGCATCCCGGAAACTACACAGTTAAGATTGTGCACGGAATGCAGGATGAGAAATTAACCGGACTCAATGACGTCGGTATCCGGATTGAAAAACAAGGAGAATAGATTAAAGCCTTCTGCCTCTTCCGGCATCCAGCCTCAGGAAGATAAACAATAAAATGGTGAATCCCCACAAGGAAGAACCTCCGTAACTGAAGAACGGTAAAGGAATACCAATGACCGGAGTCAGCCCAAGCACCATCCCGACATTAATAAAAAGATGGAAAAGGAAGATACTGACAACGGAATAACCATAGACACGTGCAAAATGGAAGTCTGCCGCTCGGATAAAGCAATCAGTCTCAGAATCAATATAAGGAAAGCCAACAGGACAGCAGCCGAACCGACAAATCCCTGCTCCTCTCCCACTGTGCAGAAGATAAAGTCAGTATCTTGTTCGGGCACATATTTCAGTTTCGTCTGTGTGCCATTCAGAAAGCCTTTTCCAGTCAATCCACCGGAACCGATGGCTATCTTTGACTGATTGACATTATATCCCGCTCCCGTCAGGTCTTCTTCCATACCGAGTACAACCTTGATGCGGATTTGCTGATGGGATTCCAAGATATTATCAAATACGTAGTTACTGGAATACAGGAAGCCGATAGAGCCAATGGCAAACAGAGCAATCAGGAAATAGGAACGTTGACGCTCTCTCAATGCCAGATAGAGCAGATAACCTATCACAAGAACACAAAGCCCCCATTGCACCCATACCAGACTAAAGTGTATTCCGTATTCCGATATTAAATATGCGATAAGCAGAATGATCAGGCTTCCTCCGATAATGTTCCGTGTGGGTTCCCACTTTTTGGGGTACACCCATACCATTCCTCCGGCAAACAACAGAATCAATAACAACACGATAAATTCGCCCAACGGTGTGGGAGTATCGGCAATAAAGACCTCGTCAAAACGGATGCCGACAACAAAGTAAATCACTGCACACAAACCGGCAAAAAGCACTACACCGGGCATTCCTTCCCGATAAAGCACCAAAAAGAAGGCAAGATAAACTAATGCCGACCCCGTCTCCCGCTGTCCGATAATCAGGAGCATCGGAAGAAGAATGATAAAGCCCAAGACGAAGGCACACTTTTCTTTCTTTATGCTGAATGAATAGGAGTTTATATATTTGGCCAATGCCAATGCGGTAGCAAACTTGGCAAACTCGGCTGGCTGCAAGCTGACAGGCCCCATCACCAACCAAGAACGGGACCCTTTCGTATCCGGTGCGATAAAGATGGTAACAATAAGCAGCACAATCATCCCTACATATATAATGTACGCGAACATATCATACATCCGGTCTTCCAGCATCAGCAAAACAAATCCCAGACCAAAGGAGCAGATAATCCATACAAACTGCTTTCCGGCACGGGTAGAGAAATCAAAAGAAGTCACGATCGCCATAGTCATAGCTGGCACCGCAAACGCTGAACCATCCGCCGACAATCAAAAGCAGATAGATACCAATCGTTACCCAATCCAGTGTTTTCCACAAACTATCGTTCCTCGTTACCATATAAGATGATTCTGTTACTGATTTCTTCTGCTCTTAACTCATTCTCGGGCAACAACTTCCCTTTCATATATTGTTCCATCATCAATGCACCGATCGGCACTCCATAAGTCGCTCCCCAACCTCCATTCTCTACATATACGGCAATGGCGATCTTAGGCTGGTTCATCGGAGCAAAGCCCATAAACACCGAATGGTCATGTCCGCGATTCTGCGCTGTTCCTGTCTTTCCGCAGGCTTCAAGTTCCGGCACCATCACGGACAGCATACGGCAAGTACCTCCGGTGGCAGCAGCACGCATTCCTTCTACCACAGATTCATAATGTCTTCGCTCTATGGTTGTGTTGCGTGGATGTCGATAAATGCTATCCAACTGCGCATCCTGAATCTCCTTCACAATATGCGGTGTGATAAAATATCCGCGATTGGCAATCGTTGCACCCAAATTGGCTATCTGAAGAGGGGTAGCCAGAATTTCTCCCTGCCCGATCGAAATACTGATGACCGTCAGTCCGTTCCAGTGTCCACGATAAGCCTTATCATAGAACTGTGCATTCGGAATCAAACCACGTTTCTCTCCGGGCAAATCAACACCTAACTTATAACCGAAGCCTTGGGAAACCATGTGATCTTTCCAGACTGTGATGGCATTCTGCGGTGAACCGTACTTGCGATCGCCGAACATACGGAACAGCCCCCCAACAGAAATAGGAGTTGCAAGAAGTCGCAATAGCCGGAATCAATGGCAAAGGTGAGCCGTGAGCATGACATCCCACTGTCAGACGCCCATAATGGAAACCACGAGAACAGGGGAAAGAAGGACTTTGCTCGGTAATGATTCCTTCTTGCAGGAAGGTCAGTCCCTGTGCCGTCTTGAAAGTTGACCCCGGAGGATAGACTCCCATCAACGCACGATTGAGCAACGGTTTCTGTTTATCGCGTTGCAGCATCAGATGGTTCTTGCCACGCTGACGACCAATCATCAGATGCGGATCATAATTCGGAGAAGAAACCAGACAAAGGATTTCTCCGGTTTCCGGTTCGATAGCTACGATACTTCCAATCTTATTTTTCAATAACCGTTCGCCTAATATCTGCAAATCGATGTCGAGACTCAGAGTCAGATTCTTGCCCGGAATGGAAGGACGGTCATACTCTCCGTCCATATAACGTCCCTGGATACGTCCATGCGCATCGCGCAACAGAATCTCTACTCCCTTTTCTCCACGCAGGTATTTCTCGTACGATCTTTCAACTCCCAGTTTTCCTACATAATCTCCGCGGATGTAGTATCCCTCTTCATCCGCCTCCATATCTTTAACGGATACCTCACCGATATCCCCCCCCAAAGCATGGGCGGCAGCATTGTATGAATATTGCCGGATCGTACGCCGCTGAATATAAAAACCGGGAAACTTGAACAGTTTCTCCTGGAAGACACCGCACTCCTCCGCAGAGAGTTGTGACATGAACAGCTGGTTGGTATATCGGGAATATCCCGGATTGCGGCGGCGGTCTCTCATATCACTCATGATCTTAAGGAACTGAGCACGAGTAATGCCCAACGACTCACATAAATCGAGTGTATCCAGATTTTCGACCTCTTTCGGGACAAGAGTGATGTCATAGGCCGGCTGGTTGAATACCAGCAGTTTGCCGTTACGGTCGTAAATAGCACCCCGTGAGGGATATTGAATTTTATTCAGGAAAGCATTGCTGTCGGCATTCTTCTTGTAGTCGTCTGTCGTTATCTGCAATACAAAGAGGCGTATCAGATAAATCAGCACAATAGACAGTGCAATTCCCCCGATAACAAATTTCCGTTTCTCCAGTCTATAATCTTTTGCCATTGCTATCTCCTTATGCCTTCTACAGCAAGAATGCAGGTTAAAGTCAGAAGGGTGCACGAAATCACCCGCAATAACAACAGCCAGATGCTGGTAAATGAGAAGAACTCAATGCTGAGTAATGCCAGGCTATGGACAAAAACACTTGCCGTGGTATATTTCAGGAAAGGAGTGATGCCCATGCTCTTGAAAGAAGGGATGATACTGTCCAGATTGTCACGCGGAGTAAACAGGCGCAGCAAGGACGGACGAAGGAAAGCCAGCAGCACGGTTGCCGCAGCATTCATCCCCGGAGTATCGGCAAAGATATCAATGGTTAGTCCGAAGAAGAAAGCCCACAACATCAACTCATTCCGGGAAGTTCCGGAAGCGAATTTCAGTATAAAGTAAATGTAGAGAAAGGGGTAGCATATCCGGCAATATGTACGTTATTCAGGATCAGTACCTGAAGAAGTACCAGCCCGATAAACCATCCGATTCTATGTATATAGGTAATTATCATTATTTCACAGCCTTATTTTCGAGTTCTTTCTGCTCCTGCTGACCGTTCCGCGCTATCACCCGCACATCACTAAGCTTGCCGAAATCGGTAGCCAGCTTGATCTTCAGCAGATAGGATAATCCATCATGAGAGTCGGACATATCATCCACCGTCCCCACCATAATTCCTTCGGGAAATACAGTCGAGAAACCGCTTGTCACTACGGTATCTCCCAGATTAAACTCGGCATGACGAGGCAAATCTTTCAGATAAGCGTATCGCGAATCTCCGTGTTCCCACTTCAGATAACCAAAATAATCGCTTCCTACAATCTTGCAACTGATGTTTGACTTGCTGTTCAATACCGAAATCACGAGTGAATACGAAGAGGAGGTTTCATAGACAATGCCCACTATTCCGTTTCCGTCTACCACGCCCATTTCGGAATGAATGCCGGAAGAAGAACCTTTATCAAGCGTTATATAATTATCGGCCAGGTTCAGACTATTCTTAATGACGTGTGCCTTGAACAACTGATAATCTGTCAGAGGTATCTCCTTGATGCTGTTTACAGTGACCGAATCAACCTGATGCTCCCCGCAACGCCTTTTCCAGATTAGTGATCTGCTGTTCGAGCACCATATTACGATCCAGCAAGTCTGCGTTGACCGATTTGAGATGGAAATAAGAGCTTATTCCTCCCGAAACTTCATAAACTGCCCCCACAACGACATTGGCAGATGTAAAAAGTACTCTGCTGATAGTTGTTGAACCGAAATAACAAAACAAAACTGGCTACCTCTAATACGATGAAGAGGAACCAGTAATTGTATTTCAAAAGGAAGTTTATTAAATTCCGCATGAATAATGATCCGTATTATTTATCTCATCAAGAAAGAGAAACGGTCTACATTCTTTAATGCCACACCCGTACCTTTGGCTACTGCGTGCAAAGGATCTTCAGCAATGTGGAAAGGTATGTTAATTTTATCTGTCAAACGCTTGTCCAGTCCGCGAAGCAATGCACCACCACCGGCAAGATAAATACCGTTGTGTACAATATCCGCATACAGTTCGGGCGGCGTATTTTCCAATGC
>VOFG01001519.1_pt1 | contig 17476 bp, 36 predicted proteins | sample 5384171 | NCBI WGS metagenome assembly VOFG01 (sample SAMN12384726, study PRJNA508395) | human gut metagenome | isolation source: healthy gut F | host: Homo sapiens
CTGCATATCGGCCAGGACGACATCATGTCGGCATCTACGACGCCATGGCCAAGCAGGGCCGCAGGCCGACATGTCAAGTTCCTGACCGGCAGGGATGAGCACGGCCAGAAGATTGAGCTGAAAGCCAAAGAAGCACCAGGCGTCACCCCGCAGCAGTTCGTCGACAACATCGTGGACGCGGTTTGTTATAAGGGGCATGGTCAAGGATCTGTGGAAGCTGATGAACATCAGCTATGACCGCTTTATCCGTACCACCGATGATTACCATGTGGAGGCCATCAGAAGATCTTCAAGAAGATGTACGAGAAGGGCGACATCTACAAGGGCACCTACAAGGGCAAATACTGCACCCCCTGCGAGAGTTTTTGGACCGAAAGCCAGCTGAAGGACGGCTGCTGCCCCGACTGCGGCCGCCCCGTGGTGGATGCCGAGGAGGAGGCGTACTTCTTCCGGCTTTCCAAATACGCCGACCGCATCCGGGACCTGCTGGAAAACACTGACTTCCTCCAGCCCCGTTCCCGTGTCAACGAGATGGTGAAAAACTTCATCGACCCCGGTCTGGAGGATTTGTGCGTTTCCCGCACCAGCTTCTACCTGGGGCGTGCCCGTGGATTTTGACCCCAAGCACGTGGTCTATGTGTGGCTGGACGCCCTGTTCAACTACATCACCGCCCTGGGCTTCATGAATGACAAGTACCCCGACAGTGATTACGAGACCTTCTGGCCTGCTGACGTGCATTTTATCGGCAAGGAGATTGTGCGGTTCCACTCGGTCATCTGGCCGGCCATGCTGATGGCGCTGGACCTGCCGCTGCCCAAGCGGGTTTTCGGCCACGGCTGGCTGCTGCTGGAGGGCGGCAAAATGAGCAAATCCAAGGGCAATGTGGTTGACCCCTACCTGCTGGCCGAGCGCTACAGCGCCGATGCGCTGCGCTACTTCCTGCTGCGCGATTTCCCGTTCGGCTCGGACGGCAACTTCTCCAACGAGCTGCTGATCAACCGTATCAATATGGACCTGGCCAATGACCTGGGCAATCTCCTCTCCCGTACCACCGCCATGGTGAACAAGTACTTCGGCGGCGAGCTGCCTGCCGAGCAGGCCGAAGGCCCCCGAGGATGCCGCCCTGCTGGAAAAGGCCACCGCCCTGCGCGCCCGCTATGAGGCCGACATGGAGGCCTACGCCTTCCAGAACGCTTTTGGCTGATGTGTTCGAGGTCATCGACAACGCAAACAAGTATATCGACAGCCCCGTCTGGCCCGCGTGCTGTACAATCTGGCTGAGACGCTGCGCATCTGCACCGTGCTGCTGCAGCCGTTCATGCCCGACACCTGTGAGAAGATCTTTGCCCAGCTGAATGTGGATGACAGCCGATGGAAGACCTGGGACAGCGCCGCCGTTTTTGGGTTCTATGCCTGCCAACGCCACCCTGCACAAGGGCGAGAACATCTTCCCCCGTATTGACGCCGCGAAGGAGCTGGCTGAGCTGGAGGCCCTTGAGGCTGCCCAGAAGGCCGCCGCACAGGCTGCCAACGCCCCCGCTGAGGAGGAAAAGCCCCTGAGAGCCGCTGCGTCCAGCGCAGAGCTGATTGGCGAGCATGAGGAAGAAATCACCTTCGATGACTTCTGCAAGGTTGAGCTGCGCGTGGCCGAAGTCCGCGCCTGCGAGCGCATGAAGGAGAGCAAGAAGCTGCTGCACCTGACCGTTTTTGACGGCGAGCGCGAGCGCTGCATCCTGTCCGGCATCGCGAAGTGGTTTCGCCCGAGGATCTGATCGGCAAAAAGATCGGCATTGTCGCCAACCTGGCCCCCCGCCCGATGATGAAGGGCAAGTATGTCAGCGAGGGCATGATTTTTGCTGCTGACACCGATGTCGACGGCGGCTGCTCCATCGCGTTCTTCCCGGACAGCACCCCGGCGGGCGCGCGCATCCACTAAGGCGGTTCCTTTCTTTGAAAGAAAGGAACTGAAAAAATCAATTAAAATCACATAGATGCAATTTTTTTTGGATAACCCGGCGGCGGCTGGATAAATTTTTCTCCAATGGCCGTTGCTATCCTCTGCAACATTCTGTGGGGGTCGGCACTCCCCTTTATCAAGCTGGGCTACCGCCTGTTTGCGATTGATTCCGCCGATACGGCGTCGATTTTGTGCTTTGCAGGTGTCCGCTTCATGATGGGCGCGGCGCTGGTCTGGCTGGCCGGGCTGGCGCTTAACCGCAGCCCGCTTCCCATGCCCCGCGGCAAACGCTGGCCGTCTGCCTGCGGGTTGGGCCTGTGGCAGACCGCCGCGCAGTATTTCTTCTACTACTCCGCCGTGGCGCTGCTGACCGGCGCGATGGGCGGTATTTTGAACAGCACCCAGAGCTTTATGGGCGTGATTTTGGCGCACTTTTTGTACGGCAAGGCCGACCGGATGACCCCGCGCAAGGCGCTGGGCTGCGCGCTCGGCTTCGGCGGTGTGCTTGTTGCCACGCTGGGCAACCACGGCGGCGGCAGCGCAAAGGGCATGGCGTTCATGCTGATCGCCTCCGCAATCTTTGCATTGGCCGGGCCGTGGAACAAGGCCGTGACCCAGCATGCGGACAGCTTTTCGGTCTGTGTGCTGAACCTCGGCGTTGGTGGTCTGGCGCTGGCTGTGATGGGCTTTGCCATGGGCGGCGGACTCCACCCCGAGAGTGCCGCAGGTATCCCTGTGCTGCTGTTTTGGCGTTTATCTCCGGCGCAGGGTATGTGATCTGGGCGCTGCTGATGAAAAACAACCCGGTCTCCCGCATTGCGGTGTTTGGCCTGATCATTCCCGGTCATGAATGTGCTGCTGTCGGCGCTGCTGAACGGCGAGCCGCTGTTTGAGTGGAACTACCTCGCCGCGCTGCTGCTGGTCTGCATCGGCATTTATCTCGTCAACCGCGCCCCGCAGGAGAAGCAGGCATGAACCATATTTTTGACACCCATGCGCACTATTCCTCGCGTCAGTTTGACGCTGACCGCGCCGCGCTGCTGAAGGCCTTGCCCGAGGGCGGCGTGGTGGGGGTGCTGGAATGTGCCACCCACTCCGGCGATGCGGCCCGCGTGCTGGAACTGGCGCATGCCGCGCCCTACATCCATGCGGCGATCGGCATCCACCCGGAAAGCCTCATCGAGGAGGACGCCGCCACCGTGGCCGTCTACCACGGTGATTGGCGCGCCGAGCTTGCCGCCATGCGCCCCCCTGTTTGAGGACAAGGCTGTCGTGGCCGTGGGCGAGATCGGGCTTGACCATCACTGGCCGGTCCCGCGCGAGGAGCAGTACGCCCTGTTTGAGGCCCAATTACAACTTGCGAAAGAGCTGGATTTGCCGGTGTCGGTCCACGACCGCGAGGCCCACGCCGAAATGTACGAACTGCTGCGCAAATATAAGCCGCGCGGCGCACTGCACTGCTACAGCGGCAGCGCCGAGGACGCGGTTTGGCTGGTTGAGCAGGGGCTGTATCTGGGCTTTGGCGGGGCAGTGACCTATAAGGGGGCCAAGCGCGCCGCCAAGGTGCTGGCCGCCATCCCGCACGACCGCGCCCTGCTGGAGACCGATTGCCCTTATATGGCCCCCGAGCCGGTGCGCGGCACCCGCAACGACAGCCGCAACATTGCCCACGTGGCGGCGTACATCGGTACGATCTGGCAGATGGACGCCCAGACCGTGCTGGATGTGACCACAGAAAACGCGCGCACCTGTTTTGGTGTGTGAACCGTTAGCGTATCTGTAGGGGCGGGCATTGCCCGCCTGTGGGCGACCGATGGCCGCCCCTACAAATATAGAAACAAAATTTTCAGGAGTGACTTACTATGAAAGCACGCATCCCTAAGCATCGTGAATTTATCATTGATTTCCCGCAGGATATGGATCAGGCCAAGGCCGACGAGGGCTGGACCAAGCTGAACGAGATCGTGGAGGAGTACAAAAAGGCCCACAACGGCCAGAGCGTTTACTCTGCGACCTTTATTGAGGACTGCGAGCCTGCCGTGAAGAAGCTGCAGGAGGAGTACGGCTTCAACTACACCATTCAGGAAACCAAGTGATCAAAACCGGCGGACAACTGCGTCCGCCGGTTTTCTGTTCGTACATTTTGCCAGAGGGGGGAAACAGGGATGGCAAAGACAGTTATACGCCCGGCTATGGCGGAGGAGGACATCCCCGCCATTATTGCGCTGTACCGCCAGCTTGACAGCGCCATGGTCGCGCTGCAGCCGGAGTTTTTTGCGAGGCCCCGCGTGAGGTGGACGAGATCTGCAAGGCAGTCAGGGCCGATGACGCTGATTTTTTGCTGGCGGAGCAGGACGGCACCGCCGTGGGCTTTGCGCTGGTCTACTATGCGGGCTGGACGCCGGCGTTCAGCTGTGTGCTGCCCCACCGGTATGCCTGTCTGGGGGATCTGATCGTGGACGCAGGTGTGCGCGGGCAGGGCATTGGCAGCCAGCTGCTGGCTGCGGCCAAGCGCCTGGGCCCGCAACCGGCGGCTGGAATATCTGGAACTGCAGGTGCTGGCCCAGAACGAGGGTGCGCAGCACCTGTATGAGTCGCAGGATTTTGTCGAGGCGACGAAAGTTATGCGGTGTATGCTGTGAAAACTGCTCGGCCGGGCATGCCCGGCCCGCAGGTTTACGGCTGCACCCCTTTCGCGGTTGATTTGCAGGGCGGGGCTTGACCCTTGCGGGGCGTCGGGGACGCCGTCCCCTACAGGCATAACCCGCAAAGTTTCTCACTCCCGCAAATGGGCACGGCGGCCAGAGGGCTGGCCGCCCTACGGCCCCACTTGAAAATCCGTGCGTAGGGCGGGGTGCCCACACCCCACCGAAGCCTGCTGCCAAATCCCTTTTACGGTTCACTCGCAGGGGAGGGATTCATCCCTCCCGTGTTGTGCGCCCATATTGCTGCACAACAAAAAAGCCGGGGCGAACATTTCGTTCGCCCCGGCGGTCACTTCTTCGGAGTCATAGCCTCATAACCCTTTTTCGTTATTTTTCGGACTGCTTCCGCATCGTCATGGGAATCATTCCTATCATTTGCGAATTTTGATTGCCCTTTCAGGATCTTACTATCAGTTCATTGGACTTACCCTCTGGTTCGTTATTTGCTCAAAAGCATTTGTGGAACGGAGTAATGTTTGCTGTTAAGGTTATTAAGATCGTTCTTGGGGTAATGGGTCTGATGCCGAGGACCAAAGCCTCTTAACTCTTGTACATCGGAGTGTCTCCTTGTTGATCAGGTGAAGTTCAGGTAAATCCTGTTCGGCGGAGTGGTGACGGTCATCTCTACCAGCCTTCTTTCATCCTAATCTATATCTCATGCGGGGTGTGTTTTGACGGCCCCTGAGTCTGCTAAATAACTGCTAAGCAACCGTGCATCGCGTTTTTATAAATCTTTTACAAGTTATGACTTGCGGCTTCGGATGCGGTTCTTTTTTTGTTAGCAGGCCCAGGCCCGCCGGTGATGAATGGGATCTTTAAAGTTTGCCATTGGACTCGAGCCTCCTTCCTTACGAAATACTGCCGGCGGCCTTTACGATCTCTTTCCGGTTTCTTCTTCCGCCCTCGTGCTGCTGGATCGGAGTCCTTAAAGTTGAACTTTAAGATGTCGGTCTGTTCACGATCGGTCTTTGATGAAGAAACTTTTGGAAAGTGGCATCTCTTGGAACTTCCAGTTCCTTATCTCCGGCTGTTTTCTTTCTGTGACTATACTATATCACAGCCTTAGTGTTTCGTCTATTCGCAGACCCTACAATCTTGCTGTGCAATATTTGTGCATATTCAGGATTGAATAACACATGCTGCTTGTGGTATAATAAATATGTTGGGCGCGTGTACGCCTCAAAGAAAAAGCCGCAGCTTCATCGGGAAGCTGCGGCTTTTTTGTTGTATTGGCTTCCCCTTTGGGGGAAGCTGTCGGCGGCCCCGACCACTGACTGATGAGGGCAAGTCTGCCATAGTCACCCGTTTGCGGGCAGCTACAACAAACTCGCCCCTCATCCGGCCCTGGGGCCACCTTCCCCCTCGGGGAAGGCATAAGTGTTACATCGTCTCCGGTGCGGTGACCTTGAACATCGTCAGGATGTTGTGGATGACGCCGCGCACGGCCAGGAGAGGGCAATGCGGCCCTGCTGCACGGTGCCCTCCGCATCAAGGGTGCGGCAGGCGTTGTAGAAGCGGTGGTAGGCCGATGCCACATCAATGCAGTAGCGGGTGATGCGGGCCGGGTCGTACTTCTCGGCGGCGGCGGCGATCTCAGCGGGGAAGGCGGCCAGCAGGCGGATCAGTGCCTGCTCGGCGGGGTCGGTCAGGACGCTGGCGTCCACGGCCCGGCACCTTCAAACTTCACGCCCTCGCTCTCGAGCTTTTTCAGCACCGAGCAGATGCGGGCATGCGCGTACTGCACATAGTAAACAGGGTTTTCGCTGTCGTTGCGCACGGCCAGATCAAGGTCAAAGTCCAGCGTGGAGGAGCTTTCGCGCTGGTTGAAGAAGAACCGCGCGGCATCGATCGGCACATCATCCAGCAGATCGGTCAGCGTTACGGCCCGGCCGCTGCGCTTGCTCATGCGCACGGGCTTGCCGTCACGCATCAGGTTGACCATCTGCATCAGCACGATGTCAAGGCGGCTGCCGTCCAGACCAATGGCGTCCATGGCGCCCTTCAGGCGGGCCACATGGCCGTGGTGGTCAGCGCCCCAAACATTGATGACCCGGTGAAATCCGCGCTCGGCAAACTTGTTGTAGTGGTAGGCAATATCGGCGGCAAAGTAGGTGGGAACGCCGTTGGCCCGCACCAGCACCTCGTCCTTGGCCTCCTCCTCGCTGCCGTCCTCGGTCTTGCGCTTGTTGACGACGCCGTACTTGGCGGCGTACTGGGCGCTGCGGTACATGATGGCACCGTCCTCGGCCTTGTAGCAGGCGCCGGTCTCCAGCAGCTTGTCCACCACGGCCTTGACTGCGCCGGAGTTGTGCAGGTCGCTCTCATGGAACCAGACATCGTACTCGATGCGGTACTTGCCGAGGTCGCACTGCAGACCGGCGATGTTCTTGGGCAGGGCATCGGCCACGATGGCCTTCTTCAGCTCGTCAAAGTCCTTTTCCACATAGGAATCGCCGTGAATCTCGGCAAACTCCTTCGCGCGGGCGATGATGTCCGCGCCCTGATAGCACTCCTCAGGCAGGGGCAGGCGTCCTCGCCTTTGTAGAGCTGCAGGTAGCGGATGGCAAGGCTCTTGCCGAACTTCTCGATCTGGTTGCCCGCGTCATTGATGTAGAACTCGCGGGTCACATCGTAGCCCGCCCAGTCCAGACAGGCGGCCAGACCGTCACCCAGGGGCGCCGCCGCGGGCATTGCCCATGTGCATGGGGCCGGTGGGGTTGGCGGAAACGAACTCGACATTGTAGCGCTTGCCTGCGCCGACATCGGTGCGGCCGTTTTCGGGGTTGGCCACGGCGGCGCGCACAACGCTGGTGAACCAGTCCTGCGCAAGGAACAGGTTGATGAAGCCGGGACCGGCGATCTCAAACCGGTCGAACAGCTGCCGTCCAGTGCAAGCTTGGCGGTGATGGCCTCGGCGATCTGGCGCGGCGCCTTGTGGAAGGCGCGGGCACCGGCCATGGCCGCGTTGGAGGCGATGTCGCCGTTTTGACATCGGCCGGGATCTCGACGATGAAGTCGGGCAGCGCAGCTTCGGGCAGGGTACCGTCAGCGATGGCAGCCTTGACGGCATCGGTCAGCAGGGTGCGGGCCTGCGCCAGCGCCGCCGCGCGGGGTTGTAGTTTTTATATTCCATGATGAACCTCCTGTGGGGGAGTTTTTCTATGATAACGTTGTAGGGCAGCACCGCACAATGCCCATGCCGCGGCTTTGCCACCTTTACAGAGCGCTTTCCGGTAGGCTGAGGTCGGCATGCCTAGGCCTATGCAGGAAGCAAATTTTTACGCTTCCGGCAGCTTATCGACCGTAATGTCAACCAGATTCCGGCTGATGAAATTTTTCCGCGCCGGAATCCAGCGTGTAGCTGAATTTCAGCTTGCCGCCCTCCTCGCTCAGCGCATGCTCAATGACATCGGCGGCCACGCCAAGACTGACCGCGCCGTAGCCGGTCTCATAATGGCAGAGATGGCGGGTGCCCTTCGATGATAAGCTGGCTCGACTGCTTGCCGTAGCGCAGCATCGAAACCTTGCGGGCGTCGTCGGCCACCTTGACGGTGGTGGTGCAGCCCCTCATAGCCGGTGGTCTCGGTCTCCTTGTATACGATATAGTAGGCACCGTCCTTGTGGACGAGTGAGCCGCGGGTCATAAGCTCCACCGTGTCGGTGTCGCCCCGCTGCTCCATCGTGCCCTTTGATGGTGATCAGATATTTTTCTTCCATGGTGTACCTCTACTAAAAGCCTTCCCCAATGGGGCAGCCTCGGCTAAAGCCTTCCCCCCCTTGGGGGAAGGGGCCCTGCAGGGCCGGATGAGGGCGGACCTTCCATCGTTGCCCGGTAAATGGGCGGCCACGGCACCCGCCCTCATCAGGGTCCCTTCGGTGACAGCTTCCCCCAATGGGGAAGCCCTTTTTCCCCGTAGTAGGTTTCGATCGCGATGCGCTCAGAGGGCCCGCCGGCGTACTCGCCGAAGAACATCTGCTCCAGCTCGGCAAAGTTGTCGGGCGTGTCGCTGACATAGTAGTGGGCGGTGCCGCCGTCTGTTTTGCCGTTCAAAAAGCCCCAGATCCGCCAGTGCGGCGGCGGTGGCCTGCGCGGTCACCTTGCCGGAATCCACCAGCCGCACCGCATCGCCCATAAAATCGCCGATCATCTTTTTCAGCAGCGGTAGTGGGTGCAGCCCAGGATCAGCGTGTCAACACCGGCGTCCTTCAGCTCCTGCAGATACTCGGCAATGATGAGCTTTGTCACGGGGTTGCCGTCATTGAAATAGCCGTTCTCGACCAGCGGCACAAACATGGGGCAGGCGCGCGCAAAGATCTGCATCATCGGGCAGCATATCGCGGATGACCGCCGCGCGGGAACCGCTGCGCACCGTGGCGGCCGTGCCGATGATGCCGATACGGTGGTTGCGGGTCGCGTCCACGGCGGCGCGGGCGGTGGCACCCACCACGCCGGTAAAGGGCACCGGCAGCCGGGCGGCCTCCTCCGGCGGATAGGTCGAGGACACGGTCCCGCAGGCGGCGATGATGAACTTTGACATCCCGGCTGAGCAGAAAGCGTATATCCTGCCGCGCATACTGCACGATGATATCCCGCCCGCGGCTGCCGTAGGCACGCGGCCGGTATCGCCGAAATAAACGATATCCTCACCGGGCAGCACGCGGCGCAGCTGGCGCACGGCGGTCAGCCCGCCCAGACCGCTGTCAAAAACGCCGATGGGGCGCGGGTCCATCAGTATGCCCCCTTCCGGCGGTGCAGGGCCAGCTGCAGCAGGCTTATCGACCAGCGGGCGTAGCTCGGGCCCTCATGCTCCATCAGCTTGGGGTACATACTGATGGGGGTAAAGCCGTGGCAGGGTGTTCAGTTCGTTGCACAAAACGCGCCCGGTGCCGCGCTCCACAAAGAAGTCGCAGCGGGACAGACCCGCGCAGTTCAGCGCCAGATACGCGCGGCGGGCCTCGGCCGGACTTCGTCCAACTTTTCCTCGCTCAGATGGGCGGGGATGACGGTCTGGGACACGCCGTTTTTGTACTTGTCGTCGTAGGTGTAGAACTCGGCCCCGGCCAGAATCTCGCCCGGGGCGGGTGGTGGCAACGGTGGACGGGTCATCGGGGTTGCCGATGGCCGCACACTCGACCTCCTGGCGCGTCCACGAACTCCTCAAAAACGACCTTGTCGTCCTCGCGCAGGGCGATCTCGACCGCCTGCTCCAGCATGGCGCGGTCGGCCGCCTTGCTGATACCAACGCTGGAGCCGGCGTTGGCCGGCTTGACAAAGATGGGGTAGCCCAGCTTTGCCTCCACGGCGTCCAGCACCACGGGGCCGTTCAGCGCAGGTCGGCGCGGATGGCGGCGGCCCAGTGGCAGTGGGGGACACCGGCGGCGTCCATCAGGGCGTTGGCCACAGCCTTATCCATGCAGACCGCGCTGCCCAGCACGCCGCAACCCACGGGGGGATGCGCGCCAGCTCAAACAGGCCCTGAATCGTGCCATCCTCGCCGTTTTGCCGTGCATGACGGGGGCGCAGATGTCAATGCGGACAAGCTCGGCTTTGCCGTCCTTCAGCAGCCAAAGGCCGTGATCCCGGCGGTCGGGGCTGAGCACGCAGGGGCGTGCAGTCGCCCTGCTCCCCAGCTGCCGTCGGCCATGGCCTCAGGCGTGGGGTTACAGGCCAGCCAGCGGCCGTCCTTGGTGATGCCGACAGGAAATGCTTCATATTGCTCTGCACAGGGGGACTGACCCAGCGCGCGCAGCCAGGTCGAGGCCGAAACACAGCTGACCTCATGCTCACTGGATACGCCGCCGAAGAAGAGCGCCACGCGCAGCTTGGTAGTAGTTTTTCATCAAAAGACTCCCCTTTGTAAAATTGCGTTATATAGGGCACACACTACAAGTCTTCAGCTTACTATCATAACATATTATGCGTGCGTTGGCTGGGGATTATTTTTTGAAAAATGTATTTTCATGCGGGGGCACCCATTGGCCTATTGAAAGTGTAGGGGCGACCATTGGTCGCCCGCCGACTTGCGCAGCAATGCGTTTTTCGGGAAAGGTTTTTCACAGATAAGCGGGCAGGGGGGCGAGCAATGCTCGCCCCCTTACATTAGCTGTAGGGCGCATATGGAATGCGCCCCTACGGTGCGGGCGGGTGTCGCGCGGCGCGGATAATTGTAGGGGGCGGCGTCCCCGATGCCCCCGCAGGCGGCTGCCCATAAAAATCGACCCGCCGACTCCCGGCGGGTCAATCGTTTACTTTTACTTTGTAACGGGTTATCAGCTCGGCCTGATCCAGCAGAAGGCGCTTTTGGCTGGGGTAAAGCTGCGGTAGCGGGCCAAAAAGCTGGCGCTCATCGTCCTCGGCCGGGGTCTTGTGGCCAAGCAGATAGTCGATGCTGACCCCAAAATAATCCGCAATGCGCCGCAGGGTGTCATAGTCCGGCTCGCGAGTGCCCTGTACATAGTTGCCCAAGGTGGACGGCGCAAGCAGCAGTTTGGGCGCCAAATCCTTGATTTTGATTTCTTCGCAATCTATCAGATAGCGTAAACACTCATTGAATTCCATAGAAAACACCCCACATTGCGCGAACTCTATGAATGAGCATACCAAAATAACACAAATCGTGTTGTATTGACCTAAATGGAGTTGACAAAACACAAATTGTGTTATAAAATGACAATATGAAATGTCGATGGGGTTTGTGAAGTCGGCATACATCAAAGAAAATTGTTGAGGAAACAAAATGTTTAAGAAGCTGAAGGACAAAAGGGCTTCACCCTCGTCGAGCTGATCGTTGTTCTGGTCATTCTGGCTATTCTGGCCGCCCTGCTGATTCCGGCTCTGACCGGCTACATTGACAAGGCCAACAAGGGAGAAGGTTGTTGCGGAAAACCCGTATGGTCGTTATGGCTGCTCAGACGGAAGCATCCTCTCTGTATGGTAAAAGTTGGTGCAGGCAATGATTTGTCTAAAGCAACGTCAGAGGCTTTGAATGATGCTGCCAAGGAGGCTATTAGCTTAGCTGAACTGAGCAATGAGTCTGTTGGTGCATACGCTGCTTAAAAAAGCCAATGGTGAAGTAGATGCAGTTTATTACATTGATGCAACCTACATGGGTGTCTATACTGGCAAACAATATACAGTTTACAAGAGAGGCGATATTAAGACTGACTCTACCGAAGCAGGTTGGTTGGCAAAAGTGACGGCTAATGCTTTCGCGTTTGAAATTAAGGATAGTAATCCTGTAATCAGTGGCAATGCAGAGATTAAGCCTACTACTTCGAACCCGTAAAGTAAATACCGATAATTTGAATAGTTCCCACCACCTCCCGTGGTGGGATTTTTATACCCCTCTACCTTATAATACCCGCTCTGTGGGGCCGGCATGCCTTACCCGCAGCCATAGCCGCGCGCCCCGGGCCAGCCGGGGGAGGGATTTATCCTCCCGGGGCGCTTTCCGCCGCCGCAAACGGCCACGGCGGCCAGAGGGCTGGCCACCCCTACGACCCCCACTCCACCAAAATCCAGGTGTAGGGCGGGGTGCCCTCACCCCGCCGCAACCTGCCGCCAAATCCCTTTTACGGTTCAATCCGTAGGGGAGGGATTTATCCTCCCGCAGAAAAGCCTCCCTTGTCAAGGGAGGTGGACGCCGAAGGCGGCCGGAGGGATTCTGACGGGCCTTGCCCTGCACGCCGTCCCCCCCGCAGCCGGCAGAATCCCTCCGCCTCGCTGCGCTCGGCACCTCCCTTTGGCAAGGGAGGCCTTTCGACAATCCGCCCCTACAACCTCCGAAAGGCGGTTACCATGCCCCAGACACCAAAGCTTTCTCCACAACAAAAGGTCGCGCTTGTGGAAAAAATCAAAGCAGGCGAGATCAGCCGCCAGGCCGCGGCGCAAAGCGTCGGCGTCAGCAACACCACCGTGCGCCAATGGCTGCGCATCTATGAGGCCGAAGGCCCCGGCGGGCTGACCCCGCGCGAAAAATCCCGCCACCTCACCGCCGAGGAAAAGCAGGCCGCCGTTGCGGACTATCTGGCGGGCGAGGGCCGCTGTTTGAAATCTGCAAAAAAGTACGGCATCCGCAGCCCCCAGAACCTTGAAAAATGGTGGAGACCGCCAAACAGGGGCGGTGCGCTGCGGGGCTACCACGGCGCGTCCCGGCACAGGGGCGATGTGCCTACACCACCGCCGCCGACCGCGTGCAGATCGTGCAGGACTGCCTTGCCAACGGCTGCGATTACGGCGCAACGGCGCTGAAATATAATGTAGACTACAAGGCGCTGGTCAACTGGGTGGGGCGGTACCGCGCCCACGGCCCGGCTGGCCTGCACGACAGCCGCCACAGCAGCGAGGGAACGCGCCGCGCCAAGGGCCGTGCGCGCGCCGTGGCGCCGATGCAGCGCCTTGTCATTGTGCTGGACTGTCTGGAAAACCAGGAAAACTACGGCGCTATGGCGCAGAAAATACGCTGTTGCGTACCATCAGGTCTACCGGTGGGTGCAGCGCTACCTGCAGTGGACGGCTGGCTGGGCATGAACGACCGCCCGGCCCCGCCGATGACCCCGGCCCGGAGGGGGGCGCGCGTGGCCCCGCCAATGAGGACGCCGCAGAAAATGGGTGGCCCGGTGCGCGGGCGTGCCGGACGCCCTGCCCGCCCTGCTGCGCCGCGCCGGGTACAGCTGGTGCGTGATTGCAAAAATTTTGTTTGATCTGGCGAGGATGTGAACCCCCAAAGCCTTCCCCGAGGGGCGTGCGCCCGCAGGCGCGTGTCGGAGCGCAACCGCCGAAGGCGGCTCTAGCGCGTAGACTGAAGGTGGCCCCGCAGGGCCGGATGAGGGGAGAGCTTTTTGCGGCAGCCCGTGTACGGGGGCATATCGGAAGGCTCGCCCCTCATCAGTCAGCGGTCGGGGTTGCTGACAGCTTCCCCAAGGGGGAAGCCGCTCGACGGAAAAAATCTGCAAAAACCATATTGACATGCACATGCTTTTGTGGTAAACTAATCGTTGTAAAAAAGCAGCAACCGGCAGTAGGCCGTCGGCTCACCTTGCAGGGTTTGTCAAAACCCCGGTCATACCATGATACGCACTAGGTGCGCAACTTCGTATGTTCGGCGGCTGCTTTCAATGGCAGCCGCTTTTGTCTTTATCATACACTTGTGGGAGGTGTTACAATCGCCAGCAACAGCAAATCCAACGAACTGGAAATCAATGAGCAGATCCGCGACAAAGAGATCCGCCTGATCGGGGCGGATGGCGCGCAGATGGGCATTATGGCCCGCGCGATGCACTGAAGATGGCCATTGACAAGGATCTTGACCTCGTTAAGGTTGCACCGCAGGCAAAGCCGCCGGTGTGCAAAATTCTTGACTACGGTAAATACCGGTTCGAGATGCAGAAAAGGAAAAGGAAGCCAAGAAAAACCAGAAAGTGGTTGAGATCAAGGAGATCCGCCTTTCCCTGAACATCGACACCAACGACTTCAACACCAAGGTGAACGAGGCAGCCAAGTTCCTGCAGCAGGGCCATAAGCTCAAGGTGAGCATCCGGTTCCGCGGCCGCGAAATGGCACATACCAGCTGGGTCTGGATGTCCATAAGTTGTTTTTGCCGAGGCGTTTGGAGGGCAAGGCCGTCATCGACAAGCAGCCCAAGCTTGAGGGCCGCAGCATGATGATGTTCATGTCCCCCGTTCCCAACAAGTAAGAAAGTAAACTCTCAGGAGGAAACAACAATGGCTAAATGAAGCTCAAGACCCTTTCCGGCGCCAAGAAGCGCTTCAAGATGACTGCTTCCGGCAAAATCAAGCGCAATGCGTCCAAGCGCCGTCACATTCTGACCAAAAAAAGACCACCAAAGCTGACCCGCGGCCTGCGTATGCCCAAGCACGTTGACAAGACCAACGAGGCTGCCGTCAAGAAAATGATGCCCTACGGCGGCTGATCTGCCCGGGACATTTAAAGGTCAGTTACTACCTGTTATAGACAAAAGGAGATATAAAACATGGCTCGTATTAAAGGCGCTACCATGACGCACAAGCGTCGTGCTAAGACTCTCAAGCTCGCAAAGGGTTACTACGGTGCTAAGTCCAAGCACTTCCCGCATGGCCAAGCAGGCCGTTATGAAGAGCGGCAACTATGCTTTTGTGGGCCGCAAACAGAAAAAGCGCGATTTCCGCAGCCTGTGGATCACCCGCATCAACAACGCTGTTCGTGCTCAGGGTATGAAACTCCACCTTCATGGGAACGGCCTGAAGAAGAGCGGCATTGAGCTGAACCGCAAAATGCTCTCCGAAATGGCCATCCATGATCCGAAGAGCTTTGCCGCTCTGGGTCGAGACCGCCAAGAACGCCTGATAAAGACTCCAGATCGTGACGCCTGCGCGTATACGCGGGCGTCCTTTTTTGTATCCGGGCATTTTTGCGGCCAGGGAAACAAGGCAACGGGGCAGCGCCCTAGGGCCGCAGAAACCTGCGGCAGACGCTGCCCTCATCCGGCCTGCGGGCCACCTTCTCCCCAAGGGGAGAAGGCTTGAGGCTGTGGAGCCTTCCCCTTCTGGGGAAGGTGTCGGCGGCCCCGACCGCCGACGGATGAGGGACGGCCTTCCGGCAGACTGCTGTTTCTCTTTATTCACACAATTTAGTGGGATTTTATACAAAGGGCGCTACAATGGAAAACGATCACCAGCCGTGATAACGCCAAGATCAACATGCCTGCGCGGGTGCGCGCGAAAAAGCAGCGCGCCGCTGACGGCCTGTTTTTTGCCGAGGGGCCGAAGCTCTGTCTGAGCTTGCCAAAAGCTGCACGCCGCGCACGGTCTACGCCACGGCGGCTGCACTGGCCAAAAACGCCCGAGCTGGCAACGCTGGTCCCTGCTGAGATCGCGCCCCATGTGGCGGAAAAGCCAGCGGCACCAAGTCGAATCAGGCGTTTTGCCCTGTTTGAAACGCCCACCCCGCCCGCCGACACGCTGGACACCGCCCGCCGCATCCTGATGCTGGAGGGTGTGCAGGACCCCGGCACGGGCTGCCAGCGCGGCCGCGTTCGGGTTTGATGCGGTCGTGCTGGGGCCGGGTGTGCATCGCCCTGTCACCCAAGACGCTGCGCTCCTCAATGGGGGCGGCCGGGCGGCTGCCGACACTGCACAGCGCCGACCTGCCCGCCGCACTGGCGCAGCTGCGCAGCCGCGGCGTCACAACGCTGGCGGCAGCGCTCTACCGGTCGCGCCCGCTGGACGAGGGGCCGGGAACGACTTCCCACACACGGTGTCTGCGTGGTCATCGGCAGTGAGGGGCAGGGCCTGACGCAGCAGACCGTTGAGGCCGCGACATGGCCGTGCGCATCCCGATGACCGACCGGGTGGAGAGCCTGAACGCCGCTGTGGCGGGCAGCGTGCTGCTGTGGCATTTCAGGGGCGTGTAAGCAGACACCCGGAAGTTGCTGCGCGGCGGCCAGGGGACTGGCCGCCCTACGGGGGCAACAGCGGGCGTAGGGCAGGCAGTCCTCTGCCCGCCGCTATGCAGCCGAGAGGATAAAAGGGGGCATCCACCATGGACAAACACTGGCCTTTGGCTCTGGCTGGCGGACGCCGTCGGTTCGGCGTGCCAGTATGCGCAGGAGCTGCTTGCGCTTTACCCCGACCCGGCCGAGCTGTACGACCTGCTGCGCGCGCAGGCACCGAGGCCCCGCCGACCTGCCTGACGCCCCGCGCCCTTCTGCCCAGCTGCAGGATACGACCCCTTTGATTTTGAGGAGCGGCTCGACCACTGCCTGCTGAGCGGGATCGAGCTGCTGACCCCCGATGAGGACGCCTACCCCGCCGCGCTGCGCGACCTGCCCGACCTGCCGCTGGTGCTGTATCTGACCGGTGACCCGGCCTGCGCTGAACGGGCAGCGCTGCGTGGGTATGGTGGGCACCCGCCGCCCCAGTGCTTACGGGCGGCAGGCGGCCGCTGACCTGTCGCTGGCGATGGCGCAGGCGGGCGCGGTCATCGTCAGCGGTCTGGCGGACGGGCTGGACAGCGAGGCCCACCGCGCCGCGCGCTGCAGGCCGACCGCCCCACGATCGCGTTTTGGGTACGGCCATCGACAAGACCTACCCCGCCGCCAACGCCAAGCTGCGTACCGCCATTGAGAAGGGCGGCGGCGCTGTCTGCAGCGAGTACCCGCCCAGCCGGCTACACAGGCCGCACGACCGGGACCTTTCTGGCCCGCAACCGGCTCATTGCCGCCCAGAGCAGGCGCTCTGCGTGGCGGAAGGCCCGCACCCGCAGCGGCACGCTGAACACCAGTACACCACGCCGAGCGGCTGGGCCGCCCGGTGCTGGCCGTGCCGGGCAGCATCTACAGCGCGCTGAGCGAGGGGCACGAACGAGCTGCTGCGCACCCACCGCGCCGAGCCGCTGTGCAGGGCTGCCGATGCGCTGGAGATACTGGGGATTGGCGCAGAGACCGCCGACCCGGCACAGCGGCGGTTTGACCCCGCTGCCGTCAGCCCGGACGCACAGCAGGTCTACGCAGCTTTAAAGCCCCACGCCGCAGGGCATTGATGCCCTGTGCGCGGCCACCCGCCTGCCCGCCGGCCGCGTGCTGGCGGCCTGCTGGGAAAACTGGAGCTTATGGGCGGCGCACAGGTGCAGCTGGGGAGACGGTACATTGCAATATAAGATAATAGATAAAAGATAATAGATAATAAAAAGGAGTGCGCGCAGCGCATACTTTGAACGAGGCCAAGCGGCCTGCGGTCCTAATATTCTTATCTTTATCTCTTATCTATTATCTAAAAATTTTTCAGTTGAGGTAACTTTGCCAAAATTAGTCATCG
>VOFG01003562.1_pt1 | contig 17456 bp, 19 predicted proteins | sample 5384171 | NCBI WGS metagenome assembly VOFG01 (sample SAMN12384726, study PRJNA508395) | human gut metagenome | isolation source: healthy gut F | host: Homo sapiens
GCGGCCCACGTCATGGACTGCATCGAGTGCGGCGCGTGCTCTTACATCTGCCCGGGCCGCCTGCACCTGACGCATTCGTTCAAGGTCGGCAAGCAGAAGGTCAAGGAAGCCGCCGCCAAGGCCAAGGCCGCGGCTGAGGCTGCCAAGGCTGCTGAAGAAGCAAAGAAGGAGGCTTAAGAGATGCTGAATGATTATAAGGGTCTGAAGCTCATCGCTTCCTCCAACCCCCATATCCGCAACAATGAAGACACGCGCTCGATCATGCTCGACGTGATCATCGCGCTGTGCCCTGCGCTCATCATGAGCGTCATCCGTTTCGGCTTCCGCGCGCTGATCTCCGTGCTCGTGAGCGTGGTTTCCGCGATGTTTTTCGAGTGGCTCTACCGTAAGCTGATGCACAAGACGCAGACGCTCGGCGACCTGTCCGCCGCCGTCACCGGTGTCCTGCTCGCGTTCGTCTGCCCCGTGACGCTTCCCTACTGGATGCTGATCGTCGGCAACTTCTTCGCGATCTTCCTTGTCAAGCAGCTCTACGGCGGCCTTGGCAAGAACTTCCTGAACCCCGCGCTGGCCGGCCGTGCCGCGCTCGTCGCGTGCTACACGAGCCAGATGACCTCCTGGATCGACCCGGCCTCCGGCAAGGCACCGCTCTTCGGCGGCGCTGACGTCGTGACCGCGGCCACTCCGCTTGCGATGATGAAGGGCGGCGAGTTTGCCGAGGTGACGGCACAGTACAGCCTCTCCGATATGTTCATCGGCAACATCGGCGGCTCTCTCGGTGAGATCTCCGCGATGATGCTGCTCATCGGCGGATTGTACTTAATTTTCCGCAAGGTCATCTCCTGGCAGATCCCCGTTGCCTACATCGGCACGGTGGCAGTCCTCACGTTCCTCTTCCCCCAGGGCAACGACGCGATGAGCTGGATGCTCTACAACGTGCTCGGCGGCGGCCTGTTCCTCGGCGCGTTCTTCATGGCCACTGACTATGTCACCTCCCCCGTCACGAAGAAGGGCCAGCTGATCTTCGGCATCGGCTGCGGTCTCATCACGGTGTTCATCCGCTACTTCGGTTCCTATCCCGAGGGCGTTTGCTATTCCATCCTTGTGATGAACTGCTGCACCTGGATCATTGACAAGTACACCAAGCCCACCCGCTTCGGCGTAGATAAGAAAGCAGCGAAGGAGGCGGCAAAGAAATGAAGATCGAAGGTAAATTCATTTTCAAGGTAGCCGGTACGCTGACGGCGATCTCGCTGGTCGTCGCGCTGCTGCTGGGCCTGACCAACATGCTGACCGCGGACAAGATCGCGGCCATCAACAAGCAAAAGACCGAAGAGGCGCTCGCCAAGGTCGTCTCTGCGGCCGACTGCGAGTTCCCCCCGATGGAGGAGATCCCGCAGGCCATGATCGACGCTGCCAACGAACAGGGCGGCAAGCTGAGCGAGGTCTATGAGGTTAAGTCCGGCGGCGACACCATCGGCTATGCCTTCAAGGTCACCGCGAGCGGCTCTCAGGGCAACATCGTGATGATCGTCGGCGTGGACACCGACCTCACCGTCACGGGCGTTTCCATCGTCAAGGCCTCCGAGACCGCAGGCATCGGCTCCAAGGTCATCGACAATGAAGCGACCTCCGCAGGCACCGGCGCGCTCGATCAGTTCGTCGGCAAGTCCGGCGCGGGCACACTCGTCGTCAAGCAGAACATCGACGCCGTCACCGGCGCGACGGTCTCCACCAAGGGCGTGACCAAGGGCGTCAACGCCGCTCTGGCTGCCGCCGAGGCCATGAACTGAGAAAGGGGGAACGATCTATGAATTTCAACAAACAGCTCAAAGACGGTCTGATCTACCAAAACCCCGTTCTGGTGCAGGTGCTCGGTATGTGCTCCACCATGGCCATCACCACGAGTGTTGCAAACGGCTTTGGTATGGGCATCTCCGTTCTCATCATCCTGACGCTTTCCAACATCTTTATTTCCCTTCTGCGCAAGATCATCCCCAACGAAGTGCGTATCGCGTGCTACATCGTCGTCATCGCGGGCTTCGTTACGATCGTTGATCTGTGCCTGCAGGCGTTTGTCCCTGACATCGCCGAGAGCCTTGGCGTGTTCATCCCGCTGATCGTCGTCAACTGCATCATCCTCGGCCGCGCCGAGGCCTTTGCCAGCAAGAACTCCGTTGCCGCCTCCGCGGTGGACGGCATCTGCCAGGGCATCGGCTACACGGTGGTGCTGCTGATCCTGAGCGCGTTCCGCGAGCTCTTGGGCGCGGGCACGCTGCTCGGCATCCAGGTCATGCCTTCTTCCTATGTTCCCGCCGGTATGCTCACGCTGCCCGTCGGCGGCTTCCTCTGCCTCGGCACGCTGATCGCCATCATGCAGTGGGCGCTTGCCAGAAGCGAGAAGAAGAACGCGGAAAAGAAAGAAACGGAGGGTAAATAAAAATGAGTGTGACTAAGTTACTTGCTATTTCCCTCGGCGCGATCCTGACGAATAACTTCATCTTCTCGCAGTTCTTGGGTATCTGCCCGTTCCTCGGTGTGTCGAAAAAGAGCGACACTGCCATCGGTATGGGCCTTGCCGTTACGTTCGTCATGGGCCTTGCCTCGGCGTTCTGCTACGGCGTGAACATCATCCTCGTCAAGCTCGGCCTTGACTACATGCAGACCGTCGCCTTCATTCTCGTGGTGGCGAGCCTCGTGCAGTTCATCGAGATGTTCCTCAAAAAGTCCATGCCGACGCTCTACACGGCCCTCGGCGTGTACCTGCCGCTGATCACCACCAACTGCGCCGTTCTCGGCGTGGTGCTGCTCAACGTGCAGAACGACTACAACTTCATCGAATCCGTGGTTTACGGCATCACCGGCGGCCTTGGCTTCCTGCTGGCGATCTACCTGTTCTCCACGGTGCGCGAGCGCCTGGAGTTTGCCGACTATCCCAAGGCATTTGAAGGCTTCCCCATCGCGCTGATCACCGCAGGCCTGATCGCCCTTGCATTCATGGGCTTCTCGGGCCTGCAGGTGTGGCCCATGTAAGGAGGGGACGAAGAAATGATGAATGTAATTTTTGCTGTTCTCGTGCTGGGCGTGATCGCCGTCGTGTTCGGCCTGATCCTGTCCGTTGCGGCCACCGCTGAGCGCCGCAGCCGATTTATTCAGAGGTTCCTTAAAGTGCCCAATCGATCGGCGGCTCGCCGTGGGCGGTCAGGAAGGCGTTGATCTGCGAGAACGGACGGCTGCCGAAGAAGCCGCGATAGGACGAAAGCGGACTGGGGTGCGGCGCGCGGAGCAGCAGACGCGGCGCGCCGCTTTGCAGCAGCGGCGCTTTTTTTTGCGCGTGCGCGCCCCAGAGCACGCAGGCGATCGGCTGCGGCAGGGCGGAAAGCGCCGCCAGAATCGCGTCGGTCACGGCTTGCCAGCCCCAGTCAGCGTGCGAATTGGCCTTGCCGCCCTCCACGGTCAGAACCGGGTTGAGCAGCAGCACGCCGCGCTCGGCCCACGCGGTCAGGTCGCCGCTGCGCGGCGGCTGCACGCCCGTGTCATCCTCCAGCTCGCGGAAGATATTCCGCAGGGACGGCGGCAGGGGCACACCGGCGGGGACGGAGAAGGCAAGCCCCATGGCCTGCCCTCGGCCCGTGATAGGGTCCTGCCCCAGAATCACCGCGCGGACGCGCTCCGGCGGCGTCAGCTCCAGCGCACGGAAGAGGCTGCCTTCGGGCGGGTAGACCGGCGCGGTCAGCCGCGCCGCCGCCGTGCGCGCCAGCAGCGCCTCGAGCACTCCGGGCGCAAGCGCGGCACGCTCCCGCCACGTCTGCGGCAGCGCGTCAGGCACCGATCGACACCTCGTGCGGCTCGGTCGGGACGGCCTGCACCAGCGGCAGCATCCGCTGCACCAGCTCGCTCAGACCGAAATCCGTGCCGGGCTTGGCAAAGCCCGCGTCGCGCGCGTCGTTGCATTCCTCGGGGTTATAGCGCCACGCGTGCTCCTCGTCGACGCCGAAATAATAGAACTTGTCCGGCTGGGTCGCGTCAAAGCAGATGCGATAGTCGCGCTGCGGGTCGAAGACGTACTCCCTGCCGTCAATGAAGATCGAGGTCCAGCCGTGATGCCCCGTGCCGAACATCGTCTCGAAGATGAACTCGCCGGTGCGCACGAAGGACTCAAAGCCGATGTAGCGCGCGATGACCGCGAACAGCGCGGCGTAGTCATAGCAGACGCCCTTGCGCTCGGTCAGCGCGTAGTAGGCGCGGTTGACGACCTCATAGGGCATCGTCTCCACTGCGCCCGCGTCCAGCTCCAGACCGCAGTCCACGTCGAAGCAGTCATAGGCCGGCGCCCAGTCCTGCGAATACGGCTCCCAGCTGTATTCCACGTTCATGACGACCCAGTCATACGCCTCGCGCAGGCGGTCATAGTTGTCCAGCCCGTCATACGGCGCGGTCAGGCGCTCGAGCAGGGCGTCCATGCGCGCGTAGTGGGTCTTCTGCGGACGCAGCTCCACACTGTTGAGCAGGGTGCGCAGCTCGTCCTCGTCCATGCAGTCGGGCGTGGCGGCCGAGGCAAACGGCAGCGCGGCGGCCAGCAGCACGGCGACCAGCAGCAGCGCCAAGATCGATCTCATCTTTCTCATCTGAAAAAAAGCTCCTCCGGGGTTATGGAACCTCTGAATCAATCGGCTGCGGCGTTCAGTGGGTCTTTTGCCCCAACTTATCGGTTTGAAAATCTTGAAATACACAAAGTATTCCTGCAATTTTCAAACCTCAATTTGGAACAAAATCCTCGCTGACCGCTCTTGCGATTGAATCAGAGCTTCCTTATTTTTTCACAAGCGCATGAAATACCGTCATTTTGACAGAAAATGCGCCTGTATTTTTATAATTGTAGCGCGAAGTGGGCGCTTCGTCAATACCAAATTATCGCACCCGACCGGACAAATGCTTTTGCTGCGCAGACAAAACGCAGCAGAAGCGCTCAACGGAATGATCCGTGCGGGCGGAGGCTCGCACGGATCGGGACTCTGACCGGCGGCGTTACAGACGGCGCAGCAGCCTGTGCATTTCGGCAAGCTCCTGCGACTGCGTGTCGATGATGCCGCAAAGAGTGGGTCTGAGCGTCTCGCAGATCGGCAGGCGCAGCGCATTGCGCGCCATCTCGACGGCGCCCTCGTGGTGCGGCAGCATCCGGAGCAGAAAGCCGACGTTGAGGTTCGCGGACTCGCAGGCCGCACCCATGCGCGCGAACATCGTATCGGTGATGCGCCGGTAGCACGCGGCATAGCGCGCCAGCTCCGTCTCGGTGTTCTGCGGACGGCCGCAGTCCGGCAGGGCGTCCTGCATCGTCTCGATGCCCCGCGTCTGCTCGATGATGATGCGGTCGGCCAGCTCCTGCAGCGGCACGCAGGTCGTATTGCAGCAGGTTCTGCGCCATCTCGACGGCGGCCTGATGGTGCGGGATCATCTGCACGATAAAATTATGCGAAACGCTGTCCGTTTCGAGCGCGGTCGTCATGGCCAGCGTCATTGTGCCCAGAATTTCGCGGCTGCGCGCGTAATAGCGCTCGCGACGCGGCTCAGGTTCATACGATCGACCTCCTTATTTTCCTGATTTTCCTGCGCCATTCTATGCGCGTCGGGCGCGAGCGTGACATCACGCGCAGAAAAGTGTGCCGAGCCGCGATTTCGGTCTGTGCAAACCCAAAAATATGTGTTATAATAATTATGATAAGCTCGAAATGATAACGCTTCACCGCCCGAAAGGGGCGGAAAAGGAGGATGCGGATGACGCGGGGACAGGTGTGTCTGCGGCGCGGCGAGGAGCGCAAGCTGCTGGCCGGAAGCAACTGGATCTTTGACAATCAGATCGACTGGGTCGATCAATTCTGCGCCGACGGCTCGGTCGTCGAGGTGCTCGACAGCCGTCAGCGGCCGATGGGGCTGGGCTTTTTTCAACGGCCGCTCCAAGATCGCCGTGCGGATGCTGACGCGCGACGTCAATGAGACGGTCGACGGCGCGTTTCTGCGGCGGCGCATCGAGGCGGCGTGGCAGAACCGGCGGCTGCTGGGCTTTGAGAACGCCTGCCGCGTCGTGTTCGGCGAGCCGGACGGGCTTCCCGGCCTGACGGTGGACAAATTCGACCGCTGCCTGTCCTTCCAGATCGTCTCGCGCTGGGCATGGCGCGCTTTCAGGAGGAGATCGTGCAGGCGCTGGTCGGACTGTTCGACCCCGTCTGCGTGTTCGAGCGCAACGACGTGCCCGTGCGCGAGAAAGAGGGGCTGCCGCTGCGCAAGGGCTGCGTCTACGGCGCGAAGCCCGAGGCGCTCTGATCCGCGAGCACGACGCGTGGATGCGCGTGGACATTGAGAACGGGCAGAAGACCGGACATTTCCTCGATCAGCAGGAAAATCGCGGCCGCTTAAAGCCGTATTGCAGCGGGCGCGCGGTGCTCGACCTCTGCTGCCACACCGGCGGCTTCGGCATCCATGCCGCGCTCTACGGCGCGGAGACGGTCGAGGCGGTCGACGTGTCGGAGGCGGCGCTGGCCATGGTGCGCGAGAACGCCGCGCGAAACGGCGTCTCCGACCGCGTGCGCACGACCTGCGCCAACGTGTTTGACCTTGCGCGGCAGTATGCCGACGAGGGGCGGCGCTTCGGCGCGGTGATCTGCGATCCGCCGGCCTTTGCCAAGAGCCGCAGGGCGCTCGACGCGGCCTATCGCGGCTACAAGGAGCTGAACCTGCGCTGTATGCAGATGCTCGAGCCGGGCGGCTTCCTGCTGACCTGCTCGTGCAGCCAGTTCATGACCCAGCCGCTCTTCGAGCAGATGCTCCGCGAGGCGGCGGCCGACAGCGGGCGCAGCGTGCGTCTTCTGGAGCGGCTGATGCAGGCGCGCGACCATCCGGCCGCGCTGGCCGAGGAGCACGCGGCCTATCTCAAGGGCTGCATCCTGCAGGCCCTATAAGGAGAGAAGCATATGTATGAGATCATTGCCCAGATCGTCAGGCGCGCCGGGGCGACGGTGCTGCGGGCGCACGACATCGAGCGCTCCGTGCGCCAGAAAACGCTGCCCTGCGACCTCGTGACGGAATATGACGGCGCGGTGCAGGGAGCAGCTGCGGCGCGAGCTGCTTGCGGCCTTCCCGGACGCCGGGTTTTACGGCGAGGAGGAGGCCGAGCACGACCTTGCCGGCAAGCGCGCCGTGTTCATCGTCGACCCGATCGACGGCACGACGAATTTCGTCCGGCATCTGCACCACAGCTGCATCTCCGTCGGCCTCTGCGTCGACGGGAAAATGGAATACGGCGCGGTCTATAACCCCTATTTCGACGAATTATTCACGGCGCAGCGCGGCTGCGGCGCGTTTCTGAACGGGGAGACGATCCGCTGCACGGACGCCGACCTTGCCCACAGCCTCGTGCTCTTCGGCAGCGCAATCTATTACCGCGAGACCATCCCGTTCACGCAGGCGCTCGTCTGCGAGCTGCTGCCCGACACGCTGGATTTCCGGCGCGGCGGCTCTGCGGCGCTCGACCTGTGCTATCTGGCTGCGGGACGCGGCGACCTGTTCTTTGAATGCTGCCTGCGGCCGTGGGATTACGCCGCCGGAAGCCTGATTGCGCAGGAGGCCGGGGCGACCGTGACCGCCCTCGACGGCTCGCCGCTGCGCTTCGTCGACCGCTGCTCCGTCGCCGGGGGCAATGCGAACAACTACCCCGCGCTGCTCGAGCGCGTGGAAAAATCCGAAATCTGGAACAAAATCCCTCGCCGACCACCCTTGCGATTGAATCAGAACTTCCCAAAATCTGAAAGGAGATCCGAAATGAAAAAAGAGACTCGTTCTGCTGCTCAGCCTGCTGCTGGCGCTCAGCGTACTTTTGCAGGGCTGCCTGATGCCGTTCCCTGTCGGACCGCTTCGACTATCTGACCGAGGAGACGACGGAGCCGACAAGCCGACCGACCGCGGCGAGCCTGCCGAGGCCGATTCCTACCTGCCCTATGACGAGTTCCCGCGTCCGGAGGAGGCCGAGCTGGAGCCGGTCGCCTTTGAGGACATGGAATACACCCGGCCGGACGCCGCCGCGCTGTGCAAGGCGCTGGGCGAGCTGGAGAAGCTTGTCAAGAACGGCGGCTCGTTCGACGAGGTCGGCGCGGCCTTCGAGGCGGCCTACTCGGACTACAGCCTCTTCAACACGATGGACAGCCTGTCCTATATCCGCCACACGATCGACCTGAACGACGAATATTACGAGACGGAGAACAACTGGTGCGAGGAGCAATCGCCGCTGATCGAGCAGGCGCTGGAAAAGTGCTACATCGCCATGGGGCAGAGCGACCTGCGCGACCGTCTGGAGGAGGAATACTTCACCGAGGACTTCTTCGATTTTTATGACGAGAACCAGATCTATTCCAACGACCGCGTGGTCAAGCTGATGCAGAAGGACAACGACCTGCAGGCGCAGTATATGGCGCTGCAAAGCGACCAGACGATCGAGTGGAACGGCGAGGAGGTGCTCTATGAGGACATCATCGGCGACGAATCGCTCGATTATGACAGCTATCTGATGGCCTATCAGCTCTATTATAATAAGTATAACCCGCAGGTCGGCGAGATCTTTGCCGAGATGATCCGCACGCGCAACGAGATCGCCAGGGAGCTGGGCTACGACACCTTCGCCGATTTTGCCTATTCCTATTATTATGACCGCGACTACACGCCCGAGGAGGCCGAGGATTACCTCAGCGACATCGCCGCAGAGCTTGCACCGATGTATTTTTATGCAGTATACGGCGCGCAGAGCACAACCCCGTGCTCGACCGACGAGGTGCTCGACCTGTTCGAGAAAACGGTCTATCGCTTCGGCGGCGAATTCGCCACGTCTTATGAGTTCATGCAGGCCTATGACCTGATGGACATCACCGATTCGTCGAGCAAAATGCCCGGCTCGTATGTGACCTATCTCAGCTCGTATCAGATGCCCTTCCTCTATGTCTCGCCGACAGGCAAGCTGGACGACCTTCTGACCTGCTGCCACGAATTCGGTCATTTTGTCGACGGCTTCGTCAACTGCAACGGCACCAGCTCCATCGACTGCAACGAGATCTTCTCGCAGGGACTGGAATTCCTCTCCCTCAGCCGCGCGGAGCTGGACGACGACGAGCGCGAGGCGCTGACGATCAGCAAGGTCGCCGACTCGCTGATGACCTTCGTCTCGCAGGCGGCCTACGCCGAGTTCGAGCTGCGCGCCTATGCCCTGCCGGACGATCAGCTCAACACCGAGGGACTGAACGCCCTCTTCCTCGAATGCATGGAGGAGTTCGGCCAGAGCTACACCGGCATGGAGGACATCATCGCCCCCGGCTGGATCGACATTCAGCATTTCCTGATCGCGCCGTACTACGTCATCAGCTACTGCGTCTCGAACGACGCCGCGCTGCAGATCTTCCAGCTTGAGGAGGAGAACGGCACGGGTCTGGAAACCTATCGCGCGCTGATGAGCACGTCCTCCGGGAACACGATCCTCGCGCTGCTCGAGGAGAACGGCATGGAGTCGCCCTTTGAGCCGGGACGGGTCGAGGAGCTGGCCGACTTCTTCGAGGATTATCTGTCATGAGATCAGACGTGATCGCCGCCGTCGCCACGGGCACGGCGCCCAGCGCCATCGGCATCCTGCGCCTCTCCGGCGCGGGCTGCGCCGAGGTCGCCGGGAAGATCTTTACGCTGAAAAGCGGCATCCCGCTCCGCGAGGCGCCGAACCGCAAGCTGATGCTCGGGCTGCTGCATGACCGGCAGGGTCGCGTCATTGACGCGGCTCTTGCCGTCTATTGCCGTGCGCCGCACAGCTACACCGGCGAGGACACCGTCGAGCTGCAATGTCACGGCTCGCCGGCCATGCTCGCGGCGGGGCTGGAGGCGCTGTTCGCCAACGGCGCAAGGCAGGCCGGGCCGGGCGAATTCACGCGCCGCGCCTTTCTGAACGGGCAGCTCGACCTGACGCAGGCCGAGGCCGTGATCGATCTGATCGACGCGGAGACGGCGGACGCCGCCGCAAATGCCGCCGGTCAGCTCGGCGGCGCACTGCTCGAGCGGCTGCGGCCGGTCTATGACGCCCTGCGGGATCTTTGCAGCCAGTTCCACGCGATCCTGGACTATCCCGACGAGGAGATCGAGGAGCTTGGCGTCGAGGCCATCGGCGCGGCGCTGGCCGACGCGCAGAGGCGGCTGCACGCCGTCAGCGCGACCTACGAACGCGGAAGGCATCTGAAAAACGGCGTCCGGGCGGTGCTGCTCGGGCGGCCGAACGCCGGAAAGTCCTCGCTGCTCAACGCCCTTGCGGGCTATGACCGCGTGATCGTCACCGATGTCGCCGGCACGACGCGCGACACCGTCGAGGAGCCGATCCGGCTGGGCGGCGTCCTGCTGCGCCTGACCGACACGGCCGGCATCCGCGAATCACATGACGCGATCGAGGCCATGGGCGTTGCGCGCAGCGAACGCGCCGCGCAGGAGGCCGAGCTGGCCGTTTTTGTCTGCGACGCCGCGCAGCCGCTCAATGACGAGGATCGCCGCGCCATGCGCGCCGCACGCTCCGCGCCGCGCAGCCTCGCGCTGCTGAACAAGACCGATCTGCCGCAGGTCGTGCGGCCGGAGGAGCTGCCGTTTGAGACGGTGCTGTCCGTCAGCGCCGCGACCGGCGAGGGGCTGGACGCCCTGCGCGAGCAGGTGGAGCGCTGGTTCGGCCAGAGCAGGAGCTGCGACGGCTCGATTTTGACCAATGCCCGCCAATTCGGTGCGCTGACCCGCGCCGAGGAGGCGCTGAGCCGCGCCGAGCGCGCCCTGCGCGGCGGCATGACGCCGGACGCCGTGCTCACGGACGCCGAGGAGGCCATGCAGGCGCTCGGCGAGGTGCTGGGCAGAACCGTCCGCGAGGACATTACCAACCGCATTTTTGAACGCTTCTGCGTCGGAAAGTGAGAGCTTATGCTGCAAACGCTGAAAAACGAATGTGACCGGCTCGGCGTGCGCCTCGACGAGGCGCAGCTCGACGCGCTCCGCCGCTATGGCGAGGCGCTGCTCGAGAAAAACCGGGTCATGAATCTGACGGCCATCACCGACCCGCGCGAGGTCGCGCGGCTGCATTTTGCAGACTGCCTTGCGCTGACGACGCTGTTCGACTTTTCGGGCAAGACCGCCGTCGACGTCGGCTGCGGGGCGGGCTTTCCGGGCGTGCCGCTTCAGATCGCCGTGCCGTCCATGAAGCTGACGCTGCTCGACAGCCTCCAAAGCGCATGACGTGGCTCAGGGAGACCGTGCGCGCGCTCGGTCTGCCGAGCGAGGTCGTCTGCTGCCGCGCGGAGGAATTCGACCGGCGGGAGCGCTATGACGTCGCGGTCTCGCGCGCCGTCGCGCGGCTGAACGTGCTGTGCGAGCTGTGCCTGCCGCTCGTGCGCGTGGGCGGCAGCTTTCTTGCTATGAAGGCCAGCGCCGCCGAGGAGGAGCTGGACGAGGCGCGCCGCGCCGTCGCCGTTCTCGGCGGCCGTGTGCGCACGGTCGCGTCCTATGAGCTGGGCGACCTGACGCGCCGCGTCGTCGTCATCGACAAGCTGCGCCCGACGCCCGCCGCCTATCCGCGCCGCTTTGCCAAGATCAAACAGAAACCACTGTAAAGGAAGTCCTTTCATGCGATATTTTGCCGGTACATACGATGTCGCCGTGATCGGCGCGGGGCACGCGGGCATTGAGGCCGCGCTGGTCGCCGCCCGACTGGGTCTGCGCACCGTTTTGTTCACGATCAATCTCGACGCCGTGGGCAACATGCCCTGCAACCCCGCCATCGGCGGAACGGGCAAGGGGCATCTTGTCCGCGAGCTGGACGCCCTTGGCGGCGAAATGGGCAAGGCCGCCGACGCCTGCTGCATCCAATATCGGATGCTCAACCGGGGCAAGGGCCCGGCCGTACACTCCCTGCGCGCGCAGGCCGACCGCCGCCGCTACCAGGAGCATATGAAGCAGCTGCTCGAGCGCGAGCCGCGCCTTGAACTGAAGCAGGCAACCGTCACGGAGCTGCTGACCGAGAACGGCGCGCTCAGCGGCGTGGTCACGCAGCTCGGCGCGGAGTACCGCGTCAAGGCCTGCGTCGTGGCCGCCGGGACGTATCTTGACAGCCGCGTCATCATCGGCGACTGCTCGATCGCCTCCGGACCGGACGGGATGCGTCCCGCGCCGGAGCTAACCAAGAGCCTTGCCGCGCTCGGTCTGCGCCTGCGCCGCTTCAAGACCGGCACGCCCCCGCGCATCAACGCGCGCAGCGTCGATTTCAGCCGCATGGAGCTGCAGCCCGGCGACGACGATCCCGAGCCGTTCTCCCTCTCGACCGAGACGCCGCCGAAAAATCAGGCCGTCTGCTGGCTGACCTATACGAACGAAAAAGACCCATGCCATTATCCGCGCCAACCTTGACCGCAGCCCGATCTATGACGGCTCGATCACGGGCGTCGGCCCGCGCTACTGCCCGAGCATCGAGACGAAGGTCGTGCGCTTTGCCGAAAAAAAGCGCCATCAGCTTTTCCTTGAGCCGTGCGGGCTGCACACCGACGAGATGTATTTGCAGGGCTTTTCGTCCAGCCTGCCCGAGGATGTGCAGCTTGCCATGCTGCACACGGTCGCGGGACTGGAGCACGCCGAGATGCTGCGCCCGGCTTACGCGATCGAATATGACTGCGTCGATCCGACCGAGCTTTTTCCCACGCTCGAGACGAAAAAAATTCCCGGCCTTTACGGCGCGGGGCAGTTCAACGGCTCGTCGGGCTATGAGGAGGCGGCCGTGCAGGGCTTTGTGGCCGGCGCAAACGCGGCGCTGAAGATCCTGGGCCGCGAGCCGCTGATCCTCAAGCGCTCCGACGGCTACATCGGCACGCTGATCGACGACCTCGTCACGAAGGGCACGGAGGAGCCGTACCGCATCATGACCTCGCGCAGCGAATACCGCCTGCTGCACCGGCAGGACAACGCCGACGAGCGCCTTGCGCCGATCGGCCATCGCATCGGTCTGCTCTCCGACGCGCAGCTGGCCGCCGTGGAGGAAAAATACCGCCTCGTCCGCGCCGAGATGAACCGACTGGAGCACAGCGGCGTGGCCGCGAGCGACGCGCTCAATGCGTTTCTGCGCGAACGCGGCTCGTCGCCGGTGGTCAGCGCGGCGCGTCTGGCCGATCTGCTGCGCCGTCCGGAGCTGACCTATGCCGACCTTGCGCCCTTCGACCGCGACCGTCCGGCGCTTCCGAAGGCCGTGACGGATCAGGTCGAGATTCGAATCAAATACGCCGGGTATCTTGCCCGGCAGGAAAAGCAGATCGAGGAATTTGCCCGCGAGGAATCGCGGCTGCTCCCGCCGGACGCCGATTACGACAGCATCCACGGGCTGCGCCTTGAGGCGCGGCAGAAGCTCAGCGCGATCCGCCCGCACAGCATCGGGCAGGCGGGGCGTATTTCCGGCGTCTCCCCGGCGGACATCGCCGTCCTGCTCATCTGGCTCGAAAACCGGAAATAGGCGCGGGCGCGGCAGGGCTGCGCAGTGAAATTTGCGCTTCGAGCAAGAGAAAGATGCCGACGCATGTGAAATGCGGACTGGGCGAAGCGGGGCTTCGCAATGATATACAGCTTCGCTGCATGATATATGCTTTCGCATATGATATACGGCCTCGCGGCCGTATGATATAGCGCCCCAAGTGTAGCGCTATGGCGGTGTCCCTGCGGGACGAATCAGAATTTTGGAATTCTGCCGGTTCCTGCTACCGTGCTTCGTCCCGGGATGCCATGCCTTTGGCTTTAAGATTGCCACGGCCGCAGGGCGGCCTCGCAATGACACAAAATTGGAGCGTTTTTGTTTGAAAAACGGACGCATTTTGTTGTATGCGGTCATTTTTGCGTGGTGTTGCTTCGTACCGATTTTCAAATATTTCGTTTCGAAAACTGCCCCGTTTTTCCGCAAGACCTACCAAATTTGTCATTGCGAGGAGGGCGCGTGCGCCCGACGCGGCAATCTTTAACGGAACGAGACGGAATCCCGGAACGCGGCGCGGCAGGGCTGCGCGGTGAAATTTGCGCTTCGAGCAAGTGAAAGATGCTTTGCATGTGAAATGCGGGCTTCCGCCCGCGTGAAATGGCGCTTCCGAGGAAGCGCTATGGCGGTGTCCCTGCGGGACGAATTGAAATTCGGAATGGCCTCTGGGAATTTTGTTGTTTCCTGCTTCCGTGCTTCGTCCCGGGATGCCATGCCTTTGGCTTTAAGATTGCCACGGCCGCAGGGCGGCCTCGCAATGACACATAATTGGAGTGTTTTTGTTTGGAAAACGGACGAATTTTGTTGTATGCGGTCATTTTTGCGTGGTGTTGCTTCGTGCCGATTTTCAAACATTTCGTTTCGAAAACTGCCCCGTTTTTCCGCAAGACCTACCAAATTTGTCATTGCGAGGAGGGCACGTGCGCCCGACGCGGCAATCTTAAACGGAACGAAACGGCATCCCGGAACGAAGCACGGCAGGCCGTATATCATATGCGGCGCGTATATCACTCGGGTATCATCGCGCAGCCACGGCTGCCTGCAACCCAATATAAGAAAATCGGCTGCCGCAATCGGGTTGATTACGGCAGCCGGTTTTTTATCGGCAGGTATCAGCAATAGAAATCGCGGATTTTTTTCGCTCTGCTCGGATGACGCAGCTTGCGGATGGCCTTGTTCTCGATCTGGCGGATGCGCTCACGGGTCACGCCAAAGATCTGTCCGACCTCCTCCAGCGTATGCGTCTTGCCGTCGTACATGCCAAAGCGCAGACGCAGCACGTCGGCCTCGCGCTCGGTCAGCGTGTTGAGGATCTCGCTGAGCGCCTCGGCAAGCAGGGCGTTGCTGGTCGCGTCGGCCGGGCCGGGGGTGTTGTCGTCCTCAACGAAGGAGCCGATCGTCGTGTCCTCCTCGTCGCCGACCGGCGTGTCGAGCGACAGCGTGTCGGCGGCGGTGCGGTTGGCCTCGATGATCTTCTCAATCGGGAGGTTCAGCTCGTCGGCGATCTCCTCGAGCGTCGGCTCTCTGCCCAACTCCTGCACGAGCTTGCGGTTGCAGCGCGTGGCCTTGTTGATGACCTCCACCATATGCACCGGGACGCGGATCGTTCTTGCCTGATCGGCGATGGCACGCGTGATCGCCTGCCGGATCCACCAGGTCGCATATGTAGAGAATTTGTTTCCCTTTGTATAGTCGAACTTGTCCACGGCGCGGATCAGACCGGTGTTGCCCTCCTGAATGAGGTCGAGAATGTGCAGACCGCGTCCGGAATATTTCTTCGCAATCGAGACGACCAGACGCAGGTTCGCCTCGGTGAGCTTATTTTTTGCCTGCTGGTCGCCCTCGGAGACGCGCTGAGCAAGCTCCTGCTCCTCCTCCGGCGAGAGCAGCGGGATCTGGCCGATCTCCTTGAGGTACATGCGCACGGGGTCGTCCAGATTGTATTCGGCAGCCAGCTCCACCGGGTCGACGAGCGGTTCCTCCTCGATGTCTGCCATAGCGGCGCTGTCCACGTCGTCGAGCAGCTCCGGGAGCGCGCCGTTGCCCTCACCCTCACCGTCGCCGCTGACGATCTGGATGCCGATGCTGTCGAAGGTATCATAAACCCGCTCGATCTTGTCAACCGACAGATCCAGCTTCTCCAGCGCAGCCATCAGCTCGGTGTTCGTGATAACACCCTCGCGGCGGCCTTGTCGATCAGAGCCGTCAGCGAAGTCATCAGGTCTTCGCTGTGTTTATCGTGTTTATTTGAGGTAGCCATAGAGCACTTCCTTGTTCCTTTTCATTATGAGCGCATTCGACTTATTATAGCGTTATTTTATCCACAGCGCAAGGGCTTTAGCAAAGATTTTTTGAAAAATTTTATTTTTCAGACACGAAACGACCGATTTTTTGCCGGTGAAGCGGTATGCTCGATCCTTTGACAGCATACCCGCCGCGCGCCGCGCTTATACACTGCTGACCGCTCTTGCAATTTAATCAGAGGTTCCCTTGCAAAATATGCGGCCGGGGCATATAATATAAGTGCCGGCACGCACGGGCGCACCGGCGAAGTCGAAAGGGGGCGGGAAGGATGTACCAACCGCTTGCGGACGAGCTGCGTCCGAAAACGCTCGACGATGTGGTCGGGCAGGAGGAGATCCTCGGAGAGGGGAAGGTGCTGCGGCGGATGATCGAATCCGGCCGCGTGCCGAATCTGATTTTTTACGGCCCGAGCGGAACCGGAAAAACGACCGTCGCCAACATCATTGCCGACGCGACCAAGCGAAAGCTCTGCAAGCTCAACGCCACGACGGCCTCCACGGCCGACATCCGCGAGATCGTCGCGCAGCTTGACACGCTGCTTGCGCCGAACGGTGTGCTGCTCTATCTCGACGAGATCCAGTCCTTTAATAAAAAACAGCAGCAGTCCCTGCTGGAGCATATCGAAAACGGCAAGATCACGCTGATCGCCTCCACGACGGAAAATCCGTATTTTTATGTGTTCAACGCGATCCTCAGCCGCAGCACGATCTTTGAATTCAAGCCGCTCACGCCCGAGGACGTCCTCAAGGCGGTGCGCCGCGCGGCGGATTATGCCGCGCAAAAGGCCGGCGTCCGGCTCGAGTGCGAGCCGGGAGCGCTGGAGCACATCGCGGCGGCCTGCGGCGGCGACGTGCGCAAGGCCATCAACGCGGTCGAGGCGCTGTTTCTGGCGGCGCGCCCCGGCGACACGACGCTGCTGCTGACCTGCGCCGATGCCGTGGCTGTGACGCAGCGCTCGTCCATGCGCTACGACCGCGACGGCGACAATCATTTCGACTGCCTCTCGGCGCTGATGAAATCCATCCGCGGCTCCGATCCGGATGCCGCCATCCACTATCTGGCGCGCTTTCTCGAGGCCGGCGAGCTGCCTGCCTGCTGCCGCCGCATTCTGTGCTCGGCCTGCGAGGACATCGGCCTTGCCTATCCGCAGGCGATCCCGATCGTCAAGGCCTGCGTCGACGCGGCTTTGCAGCTCGGAATGCCGGAGGCGCGTCTGCCGCTGGCCGACGCGGTGATCTTCCTTGCGACCTGCCCAAAGTCGAATTCCCGGAACCCATCTGATTGAACGATATTTTGACGATGAAAAAGGCGCATCCCTGCGGGTCGAGGACGGCGATGTGCTGCGCACGGCGCGGATTTCCGCCTGAAATGTCTCGGGCTGGCAAGTACGAGCGCTGATGCTGCCGCGCAGCAAGGCCGAGAAACATCCGTGCCGTCGAGCGGCCGGGAGAATCAGGATCAGAGGTTCCCTTGAAGAATTTTTTCGACGCGGTGCGTGCATCCGCGCAATTACCGCGAAAAAAAAAAGCTAAACAAACAGGCCGCAATTGTGATCGGTGATTGCGTGAGCAATACGTAACTGAACGAAGTACAATTG
>VOFG01004613.1_pt1 | contig 17450 bp, 32 predicted proteins | sample 5384171 | NCBI WGS metagenome assembly VOFG01 (sample SAMN12384726, study PRJNA508395) | human gut metagenome | isolation source: healthy gut F | host: Homo sapiens
CCGATTCGTTTGCAGGTTGTCAACGATTTCCTGTTGTTTTGAATTCTGTCTGTAACTGATAAGGGAGGTTTTGCCATTTGCATCCGCCACATACTCCAAAATGCGAACAAAAGGGTTCCGTGCGGATGTCGGAGTATTTTCGCACGTTAACAATAAAAGCCCTTCTAGGAAACTTTTACGTTTCCGGGTGACTTGTACGTCAACAATGTCTCCGGGTACGGTGTTCGGTACGAATAAATACCTTTTTCATCCACGTAGCGATGGATTTTCCTTCTGCGCTATTTTTATTTCGATATGTTTTTCTAGTAAGGGCTTTTTACCACGAGCCATATTAATTTTAGATTTTTAAAATTTTTAGATTCCAGCCACTTTCAATTTTAGAATTACGATTTCATGATTTTTAGATCTACGCACGGGTGACGTTTTTGGCAATCGTAGAATCGTTCAATCGGAAATCACCCTAAATTTATTTGTTTTTTTCAGTTTTTTTCTTTCAGGATTATGGCCGGTTCGATGTTCGGAACGGATTCTCCGAACCAAACAATGTGAGGGCGCAGGATAGAACCGTCCTCGGCTTTGGTTCTAGCTTTAACCCCAACCGTCAAGGTCGTATATTAGGTTCGGGTTCCGGCTGCTTCTGACTTTTTTAAGTTCTCCATGCAGGTGTAATACCTTTGTACTTCCGGCACGTTCGTGTAAGTCGTCAATGTTTTGCGTGATGATCCGGACATCGAAATCTTTTTCGAGTTCGGCAAGCCCGTAATGCCCGGCGTTGGGTTTTGCCTCGTAGAGTTGTTTCCGGCGCTCGTTGTAGAAACGGTTCACTAATTCCGGGTCACGTTGCCATGCTTCGGGGTACAAACGTCCATTACATTGTATTCTTCCCAAAGGCCGTCGCTGTCTCTGAAGGTACGAATTCCACTTTCCGCACTCATGCCGGCTCCTGTTAAAACGACTAACTTGTTCATAATCAGATTGTATTTTAATCATTGAATTCGATTGCAAGTTAGATAAAAAAACTCTATTTTCGTAACTTTCAATTTTCAATTTTGTACGGTATGACTTTTGGTATAGCGGATTTAAGTGTTATCCCCATGCGACGGGAAAAATCTGAACGGAGCAAATGGTTTCTCAGTTGTTGTTCGGGGAGGTGTACGAAGTACTGAGGAGGAGGATAAATGGCTTAATATTTGCTTGTTACATGATCATTGTTGTGGATGGATTGATCGTAAAACTTACAAAGGAGGTAAGTGAAGAGTTTAGGAAAAGTACCGGGCTTCCGATCAATTGATCATGAGTGAGGTGTTTAATCTGGTGGTTAAAAAGGGGATTGGGGAGAACAAGATGGTCGTTGCGGGAGTGTGTTGCCTTTCTACGATGCATATACTAAAAATTGATGATCGGGGGATGAGGAGTATGTCGTGAAGGGTTTTTACGGAAGTAGGGATTGAAAGTCTGCGGGAATTATTGATTCAATATGCGTTGATGTTCTATAATGCTCCTTATCGTTGGGGAGGGCGAACTCCCAATGGTGTGGATGGTGCAGGATTGGTGCAAATGGCGTATCGTTTGGCGGGGAATTACCATCCCGCGGTATATCGAGCAACAAGCCGGCGAGGGCAAGTTTTGTCTTTTTCTGGAAGAAGCACAACCGGGAGATCTTGCTTTCTTTGGGGATTCTTCCGGTGTGTTACCTCATGTCGGTATCTTGTGGGAACAGGGGCGAATTATCCATGCCTCGGGAAAAGTCCGGGTGGATAAAATCGATCATCACGGTATTTTCAATGAAGATTTGAAACGTTACACGCACACGCTGAAGGTGGTGAGGCAGATTTTTTTAATTCGCTGAAGACGAATTAAAAAGTTGCAGGTTACAAAGTTCTTCTTCAGTCTAAAATCATTAAATCATAAATCATAAATATCCTTGGCTTTCCGGGCCCATGTTGAATAATAGGTCGAGGATGCTGAGGTTGGGGGCGAAAGGAATCTTTCGGCAAGGTTTGGTGGTAAGGTTTGGCGACGAAGGGTCTTCTACACGGCGGCGGGAAGGTTTCGGGGTGAATAACATCCCGCAAGTCTGTGAGGTGTCGTATGTCGGGTAATAGTCTTCCGTGAGTTTAATCGGACGTTGGAGTTGCAGGTTATCCATGAGCTCTTTTAGAATTTTGGTATTGAGATCCAACAGGAACTTCTCTTTCCGTTCGAAGAAATGCATGAAGTTGTCGATATAGTAATCGTAGTAAGGGGAATTTTTGTAGGCAGATTCTATTCCTTTGAAATGGAGCTTCTGCCAGTTCGTGGAGTAGTCAACCTGCACGTCTTTGGTTAATATCTTTATGGATGAACCTTTCACGACTGGTACGGATAACGTCATCACGCCATTGGCTGTCATGATGTCATCGATTTCGATAGCTTTGTTTACCATAGCTTTCGTATTGTTCAATCCATATTTCAGTGCAATCGTGTATTTTTGTAAAGTATTGAACAGGTGGAAAGTATGCCGTGTTAACAAGTATTGCTCATGATCCATTTATATTAGCCGGGCAAAGATAAAATTTTTTCAATGAATTGAAAATCTGTAATATTTTGTATGATTAACAAATTTATACTCAAAAAGTATGATTTGTGGTGTAAAGTTGTATATTGTAACAGGATAGAAGGTTGTCGTATTCGACTCAAACTACCGCAGGCCGATTTTATAGAAAGGAGAGGATTTTTAGGCCTGCAATAGAACAAAAGCCGTAATTCTACGTAACTAATTAGTAATAGTATCACAACCAGAACGCCAATATAAAAAGTAGTTCATTTGGAAGGGTATTTATTACATGATAAATAGAAATAAAAGTAATATATGATGCTAAAACTCGTAGAAGAAGATAAATTATTAAAGCCATTTGCAGGAATTATTGAAAAAAAGACACCAGCAAGTATTGGCGATGGAACGAGAATTTACTTATCGGACGACTCGTTTGTCCGATTCGTGTAATTCTTATTTGTATTATGGGTTGCATCGAACGAATGAGGGGTGGGTGTTTCGAGAATGGGCGCCAAATGCCACGGCAATTTATCTGTTAGCGAGTTTAACGATTGGAGAAACATCCTGATTATGCCTTGACCAAGGTCGATGGGAATTGGGAGATTAAACTGCCTCTGGGAGCGCCGTTCACGATGCTTATCGTTTACCGTGGAGTGGAACGGGGGGAGGAGCGGTTGCCTTCATGTGCGACGAGTGATTCAAGATGAATGGCACGAAAATATACAGTGCGCAGGTAGGGGACCCATTGAACCTTACCAGATGCGTCATGAAAGACCCAAACGAACAGATTATCCGTTAATTTACGAGGCTCATATCGGATGTTAACGGAGCATCGGAGGGTATCGACTTTACGGAATTTGTTTATTTAGCAATGCGCATTGTTGATCTAGGTTATAATATACAGTTGATGGCCGTGCAGGAACATCCTATTATGGTCTGCTCCGGGTTATCAAGTGGCGAATTTCTTTGCCGTGAGTTCCCCGTTTCGGGACACCGGATGAGTTGAAAGCCTTGATCGACACCGCTCATAGTATGGATCCGGGTGATTATGGATATTGTCCATTCGCATGCGTGAATAACGAGGAAGAAGGATTGAGCCGCTTTGATGGTAGTTACGATCAATATTTTTACCCGGGCGAGAGAGGGTATCATCCTTTTTGTGGGGGATCTCGTTGTTTTGACTACGGAAAACATGAAGTGTTGAATTTCTTACTCTCGAATTGTAAATATTGGTTAGAGGAATTCCGCTTCGACGGTTATCGTTTTGACGGGATTACCAGTATGTTGTACTGGGATCATGGAATCAATAAGGATTTCACGGAGTATAGCTTGTATTATGACGGAAACCAGGACGAGAGTGCAATTACCTATCTGGCATTAGGTAACCGGGTGATTCATCAAGTCGGTTCTGAGGCGATCACGATTGCCGAAGATATGAGCGGGATGCCGGAGTCGCTAGCCCAATAGAGGATGGCGGTATGGGTTTTGACTACCGGATGAATATGGGAACCCGGATTACTGGATAAAGCTATTGAAAGAGAAACGGGATGAGGAATGGCACGTCGGAGATCTTTTTTACGAGTTGACCAACAAGCGGGAAGAGGAACGTACAATTAGTTATGCGGAAAGCCATGACCAGGCGTTGGTGGGTGACAAGACTATATTTTTCCGCTTGGTGGATAAGGCCATATATTCCTCGATGGGCGTGTTTGACAAGAATGTAATTATCGACCGGGGTATGTCACTTCATAAAATGATTCGCTTGGTTACTATCGGAACTGCTGCTGATGGTTACTTGAATTTCATGGGAAATGAATGGGGACACCCGGAATGGATTGATTTTCCGAGAGAGGGTAACGGGTGGAGTTACGATCATGCCCGGCGTTTATGGAGTTTGGTAGATGATGAAAATCTTCGGTTTCGCTTTTTGAATGTGTTCGATAAGTCGATGATTCAGATGGTGAATGATACATGTGTTTTTCACTGGCATCCGGAACCGTTGGTGCGGGATAATGAGCGTCAGGTGCTGATATTTACCGGGGGGATTACCTGTTCGTGTTCAATTTTAACCCGGAGAAATCATTCCCGGATTACGTGTTTGACGCTCCTTCCGGAAAATACACGATGATATTGAACACGGATAACAGGAATTTTGACGGATTGGGACGAATTGATGAGGAGATTGAACACTTTACCCGATACGTTTCTCCGGGCAGAGGACAGTTAAGTTTGTACATACCTGCGAGGACGGGATTTGTATTAAGGCGTTCATAAAATATATAGGGATTTATGATTTACGATTCGGGTGTTGAGGTAATTGTTGAGTCATAGATCTGAAATTAAAAATCTGAAATTAGATTATGAGTTATTTGAATTTCAACAAAGAAGAATTGGTAAATCTGGAATATTCTTTGAAGAGAGAAGTTTTATCAACCAATAGAGCCGGGGGATATTCTTCGACAACGGTTGTATGTTGTAACACGAGGAAGTATCATGGACTACTTGTATTGCCGATCTCGGAGTTCGGGGAGAGAATCATGTATTACTTTCCTCTTTGGATGAAACGGTTGTTCAACACGGGCAATCTTTTAATTTGGGGATCCATAAATATCCCGGGGTATATGAACCGCGGGGACATAAATATATCGTGGATTGGAATACGATCCGCTATTCACGTTGACTTACCGGGTGGGGGCGTTGTGCTGAAGAAAGAGATTCTGATGGTGCATAATGAGGCTCAATTGATGATTCGTTATACATTGGAAGATGCTCATTCGGAGACTTTCTTGCGGTTGAAACCCTTTCTGGCTTACCGGAACGTTCACGCTTTGAGCAAGGCGAACATGATGGCAAACACAAAATTCGATCACGTGGAAAATGGTATACGTTCGAAATTGTATGTCGGATTCCCGGCTTTGAATATGCAGTTGAGTAAGGAAAACGAGTTTATACCCGTGCCTGACTGGTATTATAATATAGAGTATCTGGAGTGAAAAGAACCGGGGATAGGAGTATAAAGAAGACTTGTTTGTTCCCGGTTATTTTGAGGTTCCGATTAAAAAAAGGAGAAAGTATTATATTTTCGGCTTCCACCGAGGAAGTAAAAACTTCCACCTTGAAACGTAAATTCCAGCAAATGGAAAATAAACGGGAACGTCGGGATGACTTTGAAAGTTGCTTGACTTATTCGGCTTCCCAGTTTATTGTTCACGAGGGCAAAGATACGGAGGTTGTTGCCGGTTATCCGTGGTTCGGCGCTGGGGACGCGACACGTTTATTGCCCTTCCGGGTTTGACGTTAGCTGCCGGAGCGAATTTGAAGGACTGTAAAGAAGTGCTTGATACCATGGCTCGCCAGTTACACAATGGTTTGTTCCCGAACATCGGTAAAGGGGATAAGGCTGCTTACAATTCGATAGATGCCCCCATGTGGTTCTTCTGGGCCGTGCAGGAGTACGATAAAGCTCAAGGAGAGCCGGGCGTTGTATGGAAAAATTATGGCGGAAAATGAAATCAATCCTGACAGCTTTTCGGGAGGGTGTGAATCCCGGGTTGAGAATGGATGCGAATGGTTTGATCTGGGCCCGACAACCCGGAAAAGCACTGACATGGATGGATGCTGTTGTGCGGGGAGTTCCGTGACACCGAGGGCCGGGTATGCCGTGGAGATCAACGCCCTTTGGTACAATGCGGTTTGTTACATGCTGAAATTAGCTGAAGAGGCGAAGGATAATACTTTATAAAGGAATGGAAGGATATGCCTGAGTTGATTCGTAACTTCATTCGTGGAAACCTTCTGAACGAAGAATATGGATATTTAGCCGATTACGTGGACGACGAAGGTCAGAATCTGGATGTAAGACCGAATCAGGTGTTTGCCTGTTCTCTCTGATGTATTCCCCCGCTTACGGACGACATGAAGGAACGGGTTCTGCGAGTCGTGACGAAAGAGTTGTTGACACAGAAGGGCTTGCGGACTTTATCTCCCAAAAATCCGAAATATCACGGGCATTATGAAGGTAACCAGGATGAGCGGGACAACGCTTATCATCAGGGAACCGTGTGGCCTTGGTTAATCGGTGCGTATATAGAGGCAAATCTTAAACTTTACGGGAAACAGTTCTTGCCGGAGGCAAAAGAATTGTTGGAAGGATTTGAAGAAGATATGACCGTTTACGGTTTGTGTTCGATTGCTGAAGTGTATGATGGCGATCCACCACATCATCCGAATGGAAGTATTTCCCAGGCATGGAGTGTCGGAGAGGTACTTAGAAGTATGAAATTGATAAGGAAATATGAAAATTAATCGAATTAGACCATTTCCGAATTTGCAAATTAATATATTATGAGCATAAGAGTATTGATGTTTGGGTGGGAATTTCCACCGCATATTGCAGGGGGCTTGGGAACGGCCAGTTACGGGTTGACGAAGGGCTTGGCGAAACATGGCGTCAAGGTAATGTTTGTCATGCCGAAGGCCGGAGGTGATGAGGATCAAAGCGTCGTGAAAATCATTAATGCGAGTGATGTCGAAATGATGAGCGAGTATTCGAATTTGGATGAATACTGGCAGAATGTAAACTTTATGGAGATCGGTTCGAATCTTGTTCCTTATCTGGACCCGGAAACTTTCGAAAGAACGGTAAAGGAGACCATCAAGACGGGCGAACATTCCGAGCATATCGTTTTCCGTAACAAGTTCCAATTTTCCGGTAAATACGGAACAAACCTGATGGAAGAAGTTGCCCGTTACGCCATGGTGGCAGGGACGATAGCGGCACAACAGGATTTTGATATTATCCACGCACATGACTGGCTGACCTATTCGGCCGGGATTGTGGCGAAGAAAGTTTCGGGTAAACCGTTGGTGATCCATGTACATGCCACGGAATTTGACCGAAGCGGGGAGAATGTCAACCAACAGGTGTACGATATAGAGAAACGTGGAATGGAAGCCGCCGATCGGGTAATCACCGTGAGCAATCTGACGCGGAACATCGTGATCAATCGTTACGGTATTAACCCGGATAAGGTGGTAACGGTTCATAATGCCGTGGATTTTCAAACACGTGAAGATGTTAAAGTTGATCGGGCGTGAAAGAAAAGGTGGTTACTTTTTGGGTAGAATTACTTTCCAGAAAGGACCGGAATATTTTATCGAAGCGGCGAGCAAGGTATTGAAACGTTACCCGAACGTCCGGTTTGTTATGGCCGGTAGCGGAGACTTGTTCAATCGCTCTGTTCGGCGTGTGGCACAATTGAAAATAGCCACGAAGTTTCACTTTACCGGATTCTTACGAGGTGATGATGTTCAGAAGATGTTCTTGTATAGTGACGTGTACGTGATGCCTTCTGTGTCCGAACCTTTCGGAATTTCTCCATTGAGGCGATGCGTGCGGGAGTTCCCACGATTATTTCCAAACAGTCCGGGGTCGCCGAGGTCTTGAAACATTCTATAAAAAAAGTTGATTATTGGGATGTTGATGCACTGGCTGACGCTATATATGGTCTGTTAACTTATCCGGCTTTAGGTAAAATGGCCGGAGAAGAGGGATTGGACGAGGTGAACCAGTTGAAATGGGAGAATGCAGCGTTGAAAGTAGAGGAAGTGTACAAGGACGTATTGGGAGTTTAGAGTTTAAAATTTAAAATGTAAAATTATGAAAAAGACATTATGTTTTTATTTCCAGATACATCAACCCGTAAGATTAAGAAGGTATCGTTTTTTTTGATATAGGCAAGCGTCATGATTATTTTGACGAATATGTGAATCGTTCCACGATACGGCGTGTGGCGGAGAAATGCTATTTGCCGATGAATCAGTTGGTCATGGATATGATTCAGCGCTATGGGGCGAACTTTAAAGTGAGTTTTTCTATTTCCGGCTCGGCATTGGAACAGATTTGCTCTTCATGCCCCGGAAGTGATTGAAAGTTTCAAGGAAATTGGCAAAGACCGGTGCGTGGAAGTTTTTGGCCGAGACATACGCTCACTCTTTGGCATCCTTGTCTGATACCGATGAATTTGAGAGACAAGTACGACGACATGTGGCTAGGATGGAAGAGTTATTCGGGCAGAAGCCGGTGACCTTGCGGAATAGTTCGTTGATTTATTCCGATCAGATCGGGGAGCGGGTGGCTGCCATGGGATTTGAATCTATGCTGACCGATGGGGCAAAGCATGTGTTGGGGTGGAAGAGTCCGAATTTCGTTTACACGAACGTGATGAATCCCCGGTTGAAACTGTTATTGAAAAATTCCCGGTTAAGCGACGACTTGACCCTGCGTTTTTCAGATCATAGCTGGCATGAATGGCCTCTCACGGCAGATAAATATGCTCGTTGGTTAAAAAGATAGTACGCAGATCGTGAGATCGTGAATTTGTTTATGAACTACGAGACGTTTGGTGAAAACCAATTGGCAGAGACCGGAATTTTCGAGTTTATGCGTTCTTTACCCGAATTTATATTCTCGACAACTGATTTTGAATTCCTGACCCCGAGCGAGGCGGTGAAAAAACATCAGCCAGTGGCTCCTTTGCACGTGCCTTACCCGATTTCATGGGCGGATGAAGAAAAGGATATTACCGGATGGTTGGGAAATGAATTACAAAATGAGGCTTTTGAAGAGCTGTTTAAAATACAACCTAAAGTGGAAGCATTAAATGATCCGGAGCTGAACGAGGATTACTCTCGCTTGCAGGCTAGTGATCATTTCTATTATATGAGGACGAAACTGTTCTCCGATAACGACTACCATCGTTACGTTTCACCTTATGAAACCCCGTATGAAGCATTCATAAATTATATGAATGTGTTGAGTGATTTTGTCGCACGTGTGGAAGATATGGAAAAATGCGTAATATTGCGGGCAATAAAATCACCGAAGAAGAGAAAAGTCCGGAAAAAAAGAAACGGACTCCTCGTGTAAAAAAGTGCGGAGAGTGCTGCGAAGGCGACGAAGAAGGTGAGTACTAAGGAGAAACAAGTGAAGTCAAAACATTAAAAATTAAATATGAGTAATTTGGAATTGAAAGATCCCGCCTATTTGTTCGAGGTAAGTTGGGAAGTATGTAATAAGGTTGGGGGAATTCACACGGTAATTTCAACAAAGGTGTTGAGTTTGGCCGGGGAATTCAAAAACAACCATATATTGATTGGCCCGGACGTGTGGCGGTATAATGAACCGAACCGGAATTCACAGAGGATGCCCATTTGTTTAAATCGTGGCGGGTGAAAGCGGCACAGGAGGGGTTGCGGATTAAAGTGGGACGATGGAACGTGGCGGGTAACCCCGTGGCTATTCTGGTGGATTTTACCTCTTTTTATTCCCCCAGAAGGATCAAATTTTGACGTCTTTTTGGGAGAAGTTTCAGGTGGACTCGTTAACCGGACAATGGGATTACATTGAACCCGTGTTATTTGGTTACACGGCAGGAAAAGTGATCGAAAGTTTTGTCCGTTACCATATATCGCCTCGTCAGCGTATTATTGCCCAGTTCCACGAGTGGATGACGGGAAGCGGTATGTTATTGTACTTGAAAATGCCCTTCCACAAGTGGGATGTGTGTTCACCACTCATGCCACCGTGTTAGGGACGTAGTATTGCCGGGAACGGCTTGCCTCTTTATGATCCGATGAAGGATTACAATCCGGTGGAAACGGCCCATCGTTTCGGCGTGGATTCCAAACAATCCCTGGAAAGTAAGGCGGCAGAATGGGCGGATTGTTTTACGACGGTCAGTGACATTACCGCGAAAGAGTGTGAGCATTTCTTGGGTAAAACAGGTGGATCTTGTTACCCCTGAATGGTTTCGAGAATAGTTTCACCCCCAGCGAGGAGGATTATCCCGCCAAGCGTCAGCAAGGACGGGAAAATTGTTGAAAGTGGCGCAGGCTTTGTTGGGAAGGGCGGTCGCTGAAGATGCTTTAATCGTGGGTATCAGTGGACGTTACGAGTTTAAAAATAAGGGGCTGGACGTGTTTATCGAAGCACTGGGACGCTTGAACCGGGATGCAGATAATAAACGGGATATTTTGGCGTTTATTCTGGTTCCGGCAGGACACAAGGGGTGCAAATCTGGAATTACTGAATAATTTGGAACGTCCTTACCAGGCGATCGGAAATTACACATCCTTACGTGACGCATGAATTGTCGGACCCGCAAAATGATCCGGTCTTGCGTAAGATCGAGGAGCAAAGGTTATCGAACGGGCCGGAGGATCGGGTGAAGGTCTTTTTCTCCGAGTTATTTGAATGGTAATGACGGCGTGTTTAACATGCCTTATTATGATTTGCTTGTGGGAATGGATTTGACCGTTTTCCCCTCTTATTACGAACCTTGGGGATATACGCCTTTGGAAAGTTTGGCGTTTAAAGTACCGACGATCACGACAACTTTGGCCGGTTTCGGCTTGTGGGTTGAGTCCTATTATAAAAAAGCACACCCGGGAATTGAGATTATTGAACGGGATGACCGGAATAACGAAGAAGTGGTCGAGAAAATTGCCGATAAAATAAAAGCGATTGCCGGACTAAACAAAAAGAGTACCAAGCTGTAGCTCAAGAATGCCAAAGAGGTTTCGAAGATTGCTCTTTGGGAAAACTTGATCTCATACTACAAGAAGGCTTATCAGATTGCGATAGATAAAATAAATGAACGGATTGATGAAATCCCGGTGGTGGAAGACGAACAGTGGTCGTTTATCGAGAAGAAAGCGGCAACAAATGTTCCGAACTGGATCAGCGTGATCATTCATCGGTCGATTCCTGCCAAATTAAGTGCCTTGGAAGAGTTGGCGAATAATTTGTGGTGGTGTTGGAACGAGGAGGCCGTTGATTTGTTTAAAAGCATCGATCCTTTGCAATGGATGTTGACACGGCATAACCCGATAGCGTTATTGGATAAGATTTCTTTGAATCGCTATAAAGAATTGGAGAATGATGAGGAGTTTGTTGCCCGTCTGGCAGCCGTGTACGCTAAATTCTCCCAATACATGGAGGAGAAAAAGCAAATGAATGATCCTTCCATTGCTTATTTTAGTATGGAGTATGGGTTACACGCTTCCCTGAAAATTTATTCGGGCGGTCTTGGAGTTTTGGCCGGGGATTACTTGAAAGAGGCGAGCGATAAAAAACGAAGATCACGGGTATCGGTCTGTTGTATCGTTACGGTTATTTCACGCAAGAAATTCTCTGCCGCTGGAAATCAAGAGGCTGAATATGAAGCTCAGGATTTCACGAAGATACCGGTATCTCCGGCTCTGGGATGCTGAAGGCAATTGGTTGACGATTAGTCTTGCATTCCCCGGACGAGAGGTGTATGCCCGAATCTGGAAGGTGAACGTTGGACGGGTTGAGTTGTACTTGTTGGATACGGATTTCGAGGATAATCAGGAAGGCGATCGGAGTATCACGCATTACCTGTATGGTGGGGATTGGGAAAATCGTTTGAAACAGGAAATTTTGCTGGGTATCGGGGGAATCCGGGCTTTGCGGAAATTGAATATCAGGCGGATGTGTACCATTGTAATGAGGGACATGCCGCGTTTACTGGGTTGGAAAGATTGCGGGAATACGTGTCAGAAGGTCACTCTCATTTGCCGAGGCGATGTAAGTCGTTCGGGCGTCTTCGCTTTTCACCACGCATACGCCGGTTCCGGCAGGGCATGATTCATTTACCGAAAAACCTGTTGAAAAATTACTTCTGGTTTGTGGCTGAACGCTTGAAAATCACGTGGGAACAGTTGCTTGGGTTAGGACGTGTAAATGCGAATGACCCGAATGAGAAGTTCTCCATGAGTTTCCTAGCCGCGAACTTATCACTGAAGAGGTGAACGGGGTTAGCTGGTTACACGGGAAAGTCAGTCGGGATATATTCAAGGATTTATGGCCGGGATATATGCCGGAAGAGTTACACATCAGTTATGTAACTAATGGCGTGCATTACCCGACTTGGACGGCTCCGGAATGGAAAAAAATACAGATGAGCGTGTTTGGAGAGAAATTCAAAACGCATCATTACGATAAAACTTGTTTTGAAGGTATCTACCAAATTCGGATCAGATGATCAAAGAGGTTCGTATGGTTTTACGAAGTCGCTTGATCCGTCATATAAAAACATCGTTTGGCTGACGAGAAGAGTACGGCTTATTTTACACCGCGACAAATCGTGGAAATTCAAGACACTTTGCGGGATGATATTCTGACCATCGGTTTTGCCCGTCGTTTTTGACTACCTTACAACGGGCTCATTTGTTATTCAGTAATTTGGATCGTTTGAATGAGATCGTGAATAACCCGGACCGTCCGGTTCAGTTTATTTAATATGGGGAAAGCTCACCCGGCGGATCAGGCCGGTCAGGATTTGATCAAGCGGATCGTGGAGATCTCCAAATATCCGCAGTTCTTGGGTAAGATATTGTTCCTGCCGAATTATGACATGGACTTGGCTCGCCACATGGTGCAAGGTGTGGACGTATGGATGAACACCCCGACTCGCCCACAGGAGGCTTCTGGTACGAGTGGAGAGAAGGCCGCCATGAATGGTGTCATGCACTTCAGCGTGCTGGACGGTTGGTGGGTTGAAGGCTATCAAAAGGATGCCGGTTGGGCCTTGCCGATGGAAAGGACTTACGAGAATCAGGAATTCCAGAATGAATTGGATGCCGAGTTGATTTATAATATCATTGAATCGGAAATCGCCCGGCGTTCTATGAGCGGGAGAGAACGGTATCTCCAGCAAGTGGTCTGGATACATCAAAAACACGATCGCGAAAGTGGCATCAAAACTTCACGAGTAATCGGATGTTGACGGATTACGAGGACAAGTTCTATATACCGATGTCTCGCCGTTTCCACCGTTTGAGTGACAATCATTATGCTTTAGCCGCGCAGATTGCGGAGTGGAAGAGGAAGGTTAGTCGGGAATGGGATTCCGTGCAGGTGGATGGTTTGATTCTTCCCGATAAATCGAAACAGATTATCTCTTTAGGTAAATCTTACCAAGGAAAAGTGGTACTTGATTTGGGTGAGTTATCGATTGATGACATCGGGGTAGAATTGGTCGCCATGATGAAAAGGACGAAAAGATTGAGGTTTGTTTCACTCAGAATTTGTACCCGTCTCTTTCGAGAAATCAAGGGTTACCCGCAGGTTTTGTTTTTCCGGGGCTAGGGTTTCCTGCTCTTCTTCTTGATTGTATTCGTATTGGTAATTGGGGTTCGTGGAGTAGACCACGTTAATTCGTTCCTTTTTATCGTTTTTGTTGCCCATAATGTCTATGTAATTTGTTTTCGGGAACAAAATAGCAATATTACTCGGATTGTCATGGAATGACATGAATTTTCCGATATGCCAGATTTTATGGGAAGTTACTTTACTTTGTGTGTATCAGTTTAGGGCGAGTTAAGCGGGAGATAAGGAACGATAAGCGAAGAATGACGTTCCCCTTCGTTTTATAGTCGTTTAGTGACTAACTTTACTATCTAGGAGATATGCCGATGTGATTTGGGGTGTGTCTGACTTCATGCTTACTTCTAACTTATCTCGCCATTAATCGAAATAAAAGTTGTTTTTTCCAAGGGGTTCGTTATCTTTGCGGCTTGAAATCGAAAACGATAGCGGGGTTGAAATAAGTAGAATAGATTAACCTAGAGACTATGAATAAAAATTTTAAGTAAGACTTATTTTTCAGAAAAAGTTGTAAAGCTGGAAGTTGAGGCACCATTGATAGCAAAGGCCCGTAAACCGGGTAATTTCGTGATTGTACGCGTGGGAGAGAAGGGCGAGCGGATGCCGTTGACCATTGCTGATGCTAATTTGGAAAAGGAAGTATTACATTAGTGGTACAAGTGATGGGAGTCTCTTCCCGGAAATTGTGTGCTTTGGAAGCAGGGGATTATATCACGGATTTAGTGGGCCCCTCGGAAAACCGACTCACATCGAGAAGGTGGGAACCGTGTTGGCTTGCGGTGGTGGTGTTGGTGTTGCTCCTTTACTGCCCATCGTGCGAGCTTTCAAGGAAGCAGGAAACAGGGTCATTTCAGTAATTGCCGGACGTAATAAGGATTTGGTAATTCTGGAAGATGAAATACGGGCTTCTTCGGATGAAGTGATTATCATGACGGATGATGGAAGCTATGGAAAAAAAGGTTTGATCACGGAGTATGGAAGAGGTGATCAAACGTGAGAAAGTAGATTTGGCCGTGACTATCGGACCGGCGATCATGATGAAATTCTGTGAGAAACTGACTCGTCAATATGATATCCCGACAGTGGCTAGTTTGAATGCGCTGATGGTGGACGGAACCGGAATGTGTGGAGCTTGCCGGGTAACCGTGGGGGAAAGACCCGCTTCACTTGCGTTGACGGGCCGGAGTTTGATGCTCACTTGATTGATTTTGACGAGATCTTGTCCCGGTTAGGTGGTATTCAAGGATGCCGAGGTTGCCAAACTGCATGATGTTGAGGTAAAACAGGAGGAAGCTGAACATGCTCATGGCGTGAGCGATCGTAATGCACCTTGGCGTCAAGAATTACGTCAGAAAGTGGCCGGAAAAGGACCGTACTTCTATTGAGCGTGTCCACATGCCCGAAACGACTCCGGAGGAACGTATCAAGAGCCAACGTATTGAGGTGAATCAGGGTCTGACAGCCGATATGGCTATGCGGGAGGCAACTCGCTGTATGGATTGCGTGACCCCGACTTGTATGGAAGGTTGTCCCGTGGGTATTGATATTCCCGGATTCGTGAAAAATATCGAGAGAGGTGAATTCTTGCAGGCTGCAGCCGTGTTGAAACGCACGAGTGCCTTACCGGCGGTTTGCGGTCGGGTATGCCCTCAAGAAAAACAATGTGAATCCAGGTGTTTTTATTTGCAGAAATTGAAGAAACCGTCGGTTGCTATCGGTTATTTGGAACGTTTCGCATCGGATTTCGAGAGAGAATCCGGACATATCGCCGTGCCGGAAGTGGCTCACGCCAATGGAATTAAAGTTGCCGTTATCGGTTCTGGACCTTCCGGGTTATCGTGTGCGGGTGACTTGGCAAAATTGGGTTATGATGTAACCGTGTTCGAGGCGTTGCACGAGATTGGCGGTGTGTTGAAATACGGTATTCCTGAATTCCGTTTACCCAATAGCGTGGTAGACGTGGAGATCGAGAACCTGAAGAAGATCGGTGTGAAATTCGTCACTAACTTTATCGTGGGTATGACGGATTCCGTGGAAGATTTGAAGGCAGAAGGTTTTTAAGGCTTTCTATGTGGCTTCCGGTGCCGGACTTCCCCGATTCATGAATATTCCCGGAGAGAATCATAACGGTATTCTTTCTTCTAACGAGTATTTGACCCGGGTAAATTTGATGGGTGCCGATAGCGAGGATTCCGATACCCCGGTGTACCGTGGAAAGAATGTGGTAGTCGTGGGAGGTGGTAACACCGCGATGGATTCCGTGCGTACGGCAAAACGTTTGGGTGCGGAACGTGCCATGATTGTTTATCGTCGGAGCGAAGAGGAGATGCCTGCCCGTTTGGAAGAGGTGAAACATGCCAAGGAAGAAGGATGCGAGTTTATCACGTTGACTAATCCGGTGGAATATATTGCCGACGAACGGGGACGCGTGAAACAGGTACGGGTGCAGAAGATGGCTTTGGGCGAACCGGATGCCAGCGGACGTCGTAGCCCTGTGCCAGTAGAAGGTTCCGAGTACACGATTGATGCCGATGTGGTAGTTGTAGCCGTGGGAGTTTCTCCTAACCCGATCGTTCCGAATTCCGTGAAAGGATTGGAAATTTCACGCAAGGGTACGATCGTGGTGAATGACGAAACGATGCAGTCTAATTTGTCAGAGTTCTTTGGGGGGGGATATTGTGAGAGGTGGAGCAACGGTGATTTTGGCTATGGGTGACGGTCGTCGGGCTGCTAAACATATAGATGAGATGTTCAAGGCAAAATAGAATAAATAGAATAAAAAAGGGGGGCGAAGATTTTCGTCCCCCATTTTTTTATTTATTACCTGTCGAAATCAACAGATTTCATCCAGTTTGGCTGCCATGGCGTAGGCGATGTTTCGGCACATTTCGAAATCTTCGTCTTTGGACAACCACAAGCCTCGCAAGAAGGAGCAACCACTTCCCATTTGATTTTTTCAGCGAAGTGGTTGAAACGGGGCATTGCTCCGCCAGCCCATGCTTTTCCGCCAAAGAAGGCCACCACGTGGTTCTTCACGCCCATGTGTTCCAGTTCGAACAACAGGGTTTCCATGGTTGGGAATGCGTTACCGTTGTAAGCGCAACTGCCGAGGATCACTCCTTTGTAGCGAAAAATATCGTTGATGATATATGACGGGTGTGTTTTGGATGCATCGTGAATACGGATTTTCTTGATTCCTTTTTCAGCCAAGAAACGAGCGATTATGTCAGCCATTTTTTCCGTATTCCCGTACATGGAACTGAACACGATCACGCCGCCCTTTGTCCGTGTCATATTTGCTCCACTTGTCATATTTAGCCACGATGTCGGCAATGTGCGAACGACGGATCGGTCCGTGGGTAGCACATACCATTTGATCGGAAGGCCACCGAGTTTTTCAGCGCGGTTTGAGCCGGTTGACCGTATTTTCCAACAATATTGGAATAATAACGGCTGATTTCTTCTTCAAGTAATCCAAATCAACCTCGTCGTCAAAGATGCCACCGTCAAGTGTTCCAAACGCTCCAAGATGTCACCACTGAACAGGATGCCTTCGGTTGATTCGAAAGTAACCATCGTTTCCGGCCAGTGAAGCATCGGGGCCATGTAGAAATTCAATTTATGTTTTCCAAGGTCGAGAGAATCGCCTTCTTTTACTTCCATCAAGTTGGCACAAACCCCGTAGAAGTTTTTCAGCATGGGGAAAGTCTTGGCGTTACCGAT
>VOFG01003524.1_pt1 | contig 17428 bp, 31 predicted proteins | sample 5384171 | NCBI WGS metagenome assembly VOFG01 (sample SAMN12384726, study PRJNA508395) | human gut metagenome | isolation source: healthy gut F | host: Homo sapiens
CCGTCCAAGCGCATCGTCAGGCCAAAACCGCAATACGCCGACGTTCTCGACGCCGTCAGCAGGTCAGCACAATGCGGTATTCCGGGCCGGGCATATCCGCAGCGGGCTTTCGTCGGCGCTGATCCGGTTCCGGGGATGGCTTTCGATTACGGATGGTTTTCGCCGATAATATCCGCAAAACGTGTACGGCCGGCGAGGACAAGAGTTGGAAGCCCTGTTGTTGAAGCTGGGAATATATATTCATTACCTGCCGGACGTTCCGGTCTACGACGAAAGAAACTTCAGCGCGGAGAGGCGTTCGGCAACCAGCGTAGGCGTTGGCTGGCGGCGCAGTTTCGGCGCGTTGGCGAAAACCTTCACGCGACCTGCCCGGGGCGATTGCCGGCGGTAATTTCGATTACGCCGACAAAGTTATTCCAGTGGATGCTGCTGCCGCGGGCGGTGCCTGATTACCGGCATTCTCTTTTCGGGGTACTGTTTACGGCGGCCGATCCCGTTTGGGGCGTCAAATGGGGAATCCCTGCTGTGGCTGCTCGGGTTGGCGGTGGCGATGGCGATCCCGGATTCCCCATGCGGACAGGCAACTGAGCGGGGCGCTGCGGAAGGTGCCTGGCTTGGCCGCCGGGATGGTGCTGAACCTCTTCCGGTTTGCCGGGGGCGTAAACAAGCGTTTTATTCATACCGAACACGGTGACGAATCTGTCGTAAACTGATTATTATGAGTTTGAAGAAAATAAAAGCAGAATCCGGAGCTTAAGCGCCGCCTGCTGAATGCGATGGTGCATCCGGTCAAAAACTCGGCCGCGGGGATGGTTGCGCCTGTTCCGGCGGTTTTATACCGAACGCGGGAAAGGCTCGGTCGTCTGCCGCAACGCGCGGTTGGATATCGTTCCGTTCAATCCGTTTTTTCGCTCGGCGCGCGTTCGGTGATCGAGGATTTCAGTACGGTCAACAATGCGGTCGGCGCGGTGCGTATCGGCGACCGGAGCCGCATCGGACTGGGCAATACGATCATCGGGCCGGTGCCGTATCGGCGACGACGTCAATCTGGCCCAAAGGAATTACCGTGTCGGGGCTGAATCATAATTTCGAAAATATTTGCGCTCCGATTGCGGCGCAGGGCGTTTCGACGTCGGAAGTCGTGATCGCCGACGACGTATGGATCGGAGCCAACGCCGTGATTCTGGCCGGGGTCAGTATCGGTTCTCAGCGTCGTTGCAGCCGGTGCCGTTGTGACGAAAAACGTCGGAGTGTTGTGTGGCGGCCGGAAATCCGGCGCGGATCGTAAAAGTATTACGACCGGGAGGCCGGTTTGTGGAAAAAAATTGACCGAAGGGCCTGTGGATCCGTTCGGAATGGAAAACGAAATGGAGAAAGGTAAGCCGAAAGTGAGCGTCGTGATTCCGGTTTATAATACGGAAAAGTATCTGGAGGCTACGTTGCAGAGCATCCGGAATCAAACTTGTTGCGAAATCGAGATCATCGTGATCGACGACGGTTCGACGGATTGCAGTGCGGAGATCGTCCGCCGGGCCGCGGACGAGGACGGCCGGATCGTTCTCGTTTCGCAACCGAACCGGGGATTGTCCCTGGCGCGGAATGCCGGGATCGCACGGGCCTCCGGCGAGTTCGTTTATTTTATGGACAGCGACGACCTGCTGGAGAAAGACGCTTTGGAGACATGTTATCGGAAATGTACGGAACAGCGTCTCGATTTCGTGATTTTCGACGCAGAGGCGTTTTTTCCGACGAAGGGCGGATATTCCGGGATCCAGTACGAACGAACGCAGGGAAATGCGGGATCGTGTCTACGATGGCCGTGGGGAGCTGCTGGCTCTGTTGCTGCGCGAAGGGCGTTACCTGCCTTCGGCCTGTTTGAGTTTTCGTTCGTCTCCGGTCTGCTGCGGGAATCCGGACTCCGTTTTCCGGACATGCTGCACGAGGACGAACTTTATACGCCGATGCTGTATCTGTATGCCGCGCGAGTCGGCTGTATCGAGCGCGCTTTTTTCAAGCGTCGGGTCCGCGAGGTTCGATTATGACGAACCGGATTTCCCGGCGCAATATGGAGGGGTATTTCACGGCGTTCCGTGAGATGCGCTTTGGAAACGCTCGCATCCGGGCGACAAGCGGTTGGTCGGGCTGTGGTTCTCCTATATCGTCGATCCGGTGATCTGGAAAGCCCATGCGCTGCCGCTGCGTGACAAATGGCGGGTCGTCGGGCCGGGTTTCCCTATTTCGGTTACGTGAAAGTGAGAACCTTATTCGTATTTTTGTTCAAACGCTGAAGGGAACGGGGCATGTCGCTAAAGAAAGATTTGTTTTCGGGGGTATTCTATACGGCGGTCGCCCGGTATTCGGGCCTGATCGTCTCGCTGGTGATCGCCGGCGTACTGGCGCGCCTGATTCCGCCGGAGGATTTCGGTGTCGTAGCGGTGGCGACCGTAATTATCAGTTTTTCGGCATATTCAGCGATCTGGGAGTCGGGGCTGCCGTGATACAGAACAAGATCCTGACCGACGGAGATCTGTCGAAGATTTACTCGTTCACGGTGTGGACGGGCGTGTTGTTGGCCGTACTGTTTTTCGCCGCATCGTGGCCGATTGCCGCGTATTATGAAAAAAGTATCCTGAAAAGCCTGTGTCAGTGGCTGTCGGTCAACCTGCTGTTCGCTTCGGTCAATATCGTGCCAAACGCTCTGCTGCACAAGGCGAAACGTTTCCGTTTCCTGGCTGTGCGGAATCTGGTCGTTCAGGTCGGAGGCGGAGCGGTTTCGATCGTAGCGGCGCTGTGCGGCGCCGGTTTGTACGCGCTGATCGTCAATCCGATTCTGTCGAGCGTCCTGCTGTTCGTCCTTTCGTACCGGGCCTACCCGCAGCGGCTGCGGCCGACCTTCGGGCTGGATGCGATCCGGAAGATATTCAGTTTTTCGGCTTACCAGTTCCTGTTCAACGCGATCAACTATTTCAGCCGGAACCTGGACAAACTGCTGATCGGTAAGTGTATGGGGATGACTCCGTTGGGGTATTACGAGAAATCGTACCGACTGATGATGCTGCCGCTGCAAAACATCACGCATGTGATCAGTCCGGTCATGCATCCGGTATTTTCAGAGTTCAGCACGATTTGCAGCGGGTGCGCACGTCGTATGAGAAGATTGTCCGCTTGCTGGCTTTCATCGGTTTCCGCTGTCGGTTTTTCTGTGGTTCGCCGCTCAGGAAGTCGTGCTGATTATTTTCGGATCGCAGTGGATGCCGTCGGTGCCGGTCTTCCGGATTCTGTCTCTTTCGGTCGGCGTACAGATCGTGCTGGCGTCGTCCGGCGGGATTTTCCAGGCGGCTAACGATACGCGGAGCCTTTTTCTGTCAGCGGGGCGTTTTCGGCGACGCTCAACGTGGCTGGCATTCTGGTCGGGATTTTCGTTTTTCGATCGTTGGAGGCGGTCGCATGGTGCATGTGCGTGACGTTTACGATCAATTTCGTGCAGTGTTACTGGATGATGTACCGGGTGACGTTCGCGAAAAGCCGCCTGTCAGGGGTTCTGCCGACAGCTCGTTTCGCCGCTGGCGGTAAGCGGGATACTCGTGCTGTTGCTGGGAGCGACGACGGCCTGACGAAAGATTCTCCGGAACTTGTCGGCATCCTGGCGAAAGGGGCCGTTTTTTATTAACTTTGTTTGTGTACCTACAGGTTAGAGGGGAATATGATATTTTTGACCAAATTCAAACGTAAAGGTAATCCGTCATGAAAATCCTGTTCCTCGTATTCCACGGTTTCGATGCGTTCAACGGAATCAGTAAGAAGATCGGCTATCAGATCGAGGCGTTGCGGATACTCGGTCATCAGGTCGAGCTCGGTTCGCTCGCTGTGGACGAACGGGGACGCTGAAACGCATGGGCGGCAACCGGGTCGTGGAGGATTTCGGCGCAGGAATCGTCGGGAAGTTGAAAAAAAAGATGGCGTTACGGTTCGCTTGCCCGTTACATCGTAGAGAGGACGGTTTTTCGATTTCGTTTACATGCGTTCCGATCATAACGCCAATCCGTTTACGATTCGGATGGCCCGGCGTGTACGCCGGGCCGGCATCGCGATGGTGCTGGAAATTCCGACTTATCCCCTACGATCAGGAGTACCGGACGCTGGGGCTGAAAGAAAAACGGAACTGGCGATCGACCGTATTTACCGGCGCGCTGGCCCGCCAATTACGCGCCGTGGTGACATTCAGTGATTTAAGCTCGATTTTCGGACAGCGGGCGATTCGCATATCCAACGGGGTCAGTTTCGAACGCATTCCGGTCCGCCGGGAACACGATCCGGTTCGCGGCGAAGTGCATCTGGTTGCCGTGGCCGATATCAGTTTCTGGCACGGGTTCGACCGTTTGGTACGGGGATGGCGGCTTATTATGCTTGCAAACAGCGCTCGGCCGACGTGTACCTGAGCATTGTGGGCCGCGGCCGGGCTGAGACGCTCGACGAACTGCGCCGGACCGTTCGGCAGAACGGATTGGAACGATGGGTGCGTTTACCGGCCCGCTGTTCGGAGAAGCGCTGGATCGGGAGTTCGACCGGGCCGATATGGCCGTCGGCAGTCTCGGGCGGCACCGTAGCGGAATTTCATATATCAAAACTTTGAAGAACAGGGAGTATGCGGTTCGGGAATCCCGTTCGTTTATTCCGAAGTGCGACAGCGATTTCGAGCGGATGCCTTATGTGTTGAAAGCGCCGGCCGACGAGTCGCCGCTGGACGTCGGCGCATTGGTGGCCTTTTGTTCCGGACGCCGTTTCTCTGCCGCGGAGATCCGGGAGTCCGTGCGGTTTCTTTCGTGGGAGAATCAGATGCGCAAAGTGCTCGACGAATCGTTAAAGACGGCGTAAATGGCAAAAAATCGTATATCTGATTCGGGCTCCATTTTCCGAGCGGCATGGAACGGGTACTGACGCTCAAGGCAAACTATCTGGCCGACGAGTTCGGTTACGACGTGACGGTGATCCTGACCGAAGAGAAGGACAAGCCGTTCTATTATCCGCTTTCGCCGAAGGTCAAAACGATCAATTTCGATTTGAACTTCGACCGGATGTACGGTTTGCCGTTGCATCGGCGGCTGGTTTATTACCGGAAGCGACTGCGGAAGTTCAAAAAACTGCTGACCTCGACGTTATGCGAGTTGAAGCCGGATATTACGGTTTCGTTGTTACGCCGGGACATCAATTTCCTGAATACCGTTCCGGACGGCAGCGTGAAAATCGGGGAGATCCACTTCAACCGTTCCAATTACCGCGACTTTAACAACCGGATGCTTCCTGTTTCGTTCGGGATGCGGTCAAAAATACTGGAACGCGCAGTTGATCCGGGAGTTGAAAAAATTGAAAAAATTCGTGGTGTTGACCCGCGAAGACGAGGCGCTGTGGACGGAGTTGGATAATGTCACGACGATCCACAATCCGTTGCCGTTCTATCCGGGGCCCGGGCCCGTGTTTCTCCGTGTACGGCCAAACAGGCGATTGCCGTCGGCCGTTATACGTGGCAGAAGGGATTCGACCTTTTGATCGAAGCGTGGAAACGGGTGGCGGTCGTCATCCGGACTGGACGTTGCGAATTTACGGGGGAGGGATTCGACGATTTATGCGCGGATGGTCGAAGAGGCCGGATTACGGCGAACCTGCCGTTTGGAAGGCGTTACCGACGATGTGGTCGGTAGGTTTTGCGAAAGTTCCGTTTTTGTGCTTTCTTCGCGTTTCGAAGGGTTCGGGATGGTCGTGGCCGAAGCGATGGCCTGCGGAGTACCTCCGGTTGCGTTCGCCTGTCCCTGCGGGCCGAAGGATATTATCCGTGACGGCGAGGACGGACTGCTGGCGAAAAACGGGGATGTGGAGGGCCTGGCCGAAAAGATATGCCTGTTGATCGAACGGGACGAACTGCGCAAACGGATGGGGAGCCGGGCGAGGGAACATGTGCGGCGGTTCGATATCGACACCATTATGCAGCAATGGAGACAGCTTTTCGATGAGGTGACTTCGTAAAGGATCATGCCGGAAATATGAAATGGTACGAAAAATATCTGTCCGTTTACGGAAAACCGTACGCGGATGTGTCTGCCGAGGTTATGGACGGAATCCGCAACCGGCTTCGGACATTGCAGAGCGACGAGCCGCTGGTTTCGGTCGTGGTGATCGCCTATAACGAAGAGAAGCACCTGCCGGCATGCCTGTGGTCGCTTTCGGAAAGCGTGTGCGAATATCCGATGGAGATCATCGGCGTGAACAACGATTCGGCCGACCGCACGGCGGATGTTTTCGAAGCATCCGGGATTCCGTATCATACCGAACTGCAACATAGTTGCGGATATGCCCGCCGGTGCGGACTACAATATGCCCAAGGGAAATATTACATTTGCATCGATTCCGACACGATGTATCCGCCGGGGTATGTGCAGGCGATGGCGGATGCGTTGCAAAGACCGGGGATCGTCGCCGTTTCGTCGCTGTGGAGTTACATGCCGGACGAAGGTCACCCGTGGCTGGGCCTTAAAATTTACGAGTTTATGCGCGATACGCACCTGTGGATGCAGTCCGTTCAAACGGCCGGAACTGAGCGTCCGGGGTTGGTGTTCGCCTACAATGCCGACTACGGCCGGAAAGTGGGATACCGGGTGGATATTATCCGAGGCGAGGATGGGTCGATGGCATTGGGCTTAAAGCAATACGGCAGGATCGGTTTCGTACGCAGCCGGAAAGCCCGTGCGGTGACCGGTTACAGGACGGTCGGCGCCGACGGTTCGTTCTGAACAGTTTCCGGGTGCGGATTGTCAAGTATCTCAAGGGTATGGGAAGTTATTTTACGAAAAAGGATCGTTACCGGGACGACGAGTCGAACCTTGTCCGCTGAAAGGCTGGATGGGAACCGAATTATAGTGGATTCGATAGGTTATGAGATCAGGTGAACCTTACGTGCGTTTTTCCTGAACAAACGGACGCCGGAAATGGTGCGGAAAGTGTCTCCTCCGCGGAGTGCCGGTTCGAATTTAAATCCGTTTCGAATGACCGAACCCGTGCGGCGGCGCTATTCGGCGAGCGTAAATCCCATGAAAACGGGATTGTGGTCGCTCCATTCCTGCGGCAGCGAATAGTAGCTGACCGGATGGATTCCAGAGTATAGGATGAAGTCGATGCGCAGCAGGTCAGAAAAAGCCGTGGAACGTATATCCGTACCCGTTTCGCAACTTTTGAAACCGTCTTTCAGCAGGTCTCCCGGATTGTTTGGTAGGTATAGGATACCGGCGTGTCGTTGAAGTCGCCGCAGAGGATCAGCGGGGAGCGGGTCGATTGTACGATGGCATGTACCTGGCGGGCCTGCTCGGCTCGTTTCACGAAATTGCTTTGTATGGTGTTTTGCAGCTGGTTGACGCCGTGCAGGTCTCCGATGACGTAATTCTCCTTGATGCCCTCGATGAGCGCCCGGCTCTGCGTGATGCTGGTCGTCTGCATGTGCACGTTTACGATTCGGACGGGTCGGCCGTCGATCGAAAGGTCGCACCACAAGCCGTCGTTGCAGCTATTCTCGAACGGGATTATCTGCCAGTCCGTGATCGGATATTTGCTGAATACGGCCAGGAGCAGTTTACCGTCGCCTCTGTCCGGTTCGCTCCGGTACGGGTAAGCGCCGAACAGAGAATCCAGACCGGGCATCCCCGGATGCCGTTGAATTCCTGAAAACAGATGATATCAACTTCCTCCTCGCGGGCATGCAACAGGATGTCGTCCAGAATCAGACGCACTTCTTGATGGACGGCTCCCGCATTCAGCGTCATAATTTCATCGTTTTGCCTGCGGCGGACGCCGGGGGCGAGTACTGGAACATACCGTTCAGATACCGGTAGTTCGCTGCGATCGCCAGAATGGGAACAGCAGCCATATGAATTGTCGTTTGAAGATCAGCCAGATAATGAACAGCGCGCAGAGGATCAGCAGGGCGGGGATCGCCAGACCCAAAAACGGCATCGACGGGTAAACGGCCGGGTCGGCGTACGGTACGAAATATCCGGCCATCGTAATCAGCGATAACAGGCAGATGACCAGATTGAAGGTCAGTTTCATAAATGTTCCGACGGCTTTTTCCCCATGGCGCGGCGATGAATGAATCGCAAATATAGTGTTTTTAGCGATTTTCGGAGGGGGAGCGCGAAATTTAAGCCGGATTTATTCCGTTTCGGTCGCCGCGGTTTTCCGCACACGCGGTAAATAGGGTATTTCTGTTGCCGGATATTCGTACGCTCCGATAAATAAATGCTGCAAACGGCTTGGAATATCCGGGATAATGTGTTTATTTTGACAATCGGTTATCGGAGGGTGCGTCGAGCGAAACCGGTGTCGTTAAATGCTGTCTGTCAGATATTTATGCAGAATAAAGGGAAACAGTCCATCCTGGAGAAAATCAAGCGCCCCCGTCGATCCGAAATTGTTTATCAAGGAGATCGACGGTCTGCGTTTTCTGGCCATCCTGACGGTATTCATGCTGCATTTGAATAATTATGTCAGCCGGAGCGTCGGCCGGAACTTCAACGCCGGGATTTCGGACTTTTTTCATGGGACTGGTTTATCAACCGGTTCGGGTTCGGGGTCGAGATCTTTTTTGCCATCAGCGGTTTCGTGATCTCCTTGCCTTTTCTGCGGCATTACATGTATCACGAAAAAAAAACGGAGCTAAAGGTTTATTACCGGCGTCGGTTTTCCCGGATCGGCTGGCCGTTCCTGCTCTCTTGCGTGATATTTTATACGCTTTATGTCGTAGCCAACCGTTTGTCGCTGGCCGGCGAATCCCCGCACCTGTTCAGCGCCGTGGCTTTATGTGCATAGCGCTGATTTTACGGGGCATGGGCTCCGTTCAATCCGGTCACCTGGAGCCTGGAGGCGGAAGTGCAGTTCTATCTGATCGCGCCTTTTCTGATCGGTTTTATATTTTCGAACCATTTCGCTCATGCTGGTGAAACTGCTGGGACTCGCGGCGGCGGCCATCGTCGTACGGGCTTTGTTCCTGGACGATATCGCGCGGTTGCATCTCGACCGGACGGTGTTCGTATTCCTGCCGCTGTTCCTTTCCGGGGTTTCTGCTGTTTTTATCTATTTGCGTCATAATGATTTCCTGCTTCGGAAGTCATACGTATGGGATGCGGTCGCTGCGGCCGTCTTTTTCGGTATGTTGTGGACGAGCCTACGCCCCGAACCGCACTGCCTTTACGGTCTGCTGTTTCTGTTTTCCTGGTCGCCGTATTCAAAAGCCGTTTGCTGAACCGGATGCTGACCCATAAGGCCGTTTATGTCCTGGGCGGCATGAGCTATTCGTTCTATTTGTTGCACTATCCGATGTTCTACTTGTTCGGCAAAGTATTCGGACAGCATCTGATGTGGTCGGAAAGTTACGTGGCGAACTATTTTACGCATGCTCTGGTTTTCTTCCCGCTGACGATTCTGGTCGCTTCGGTGTTTTACTGGGTCGTGGAACGGCCCTGTATCGCCAGGAAGCGGAACGTCCGGCTGAGAGCTGCAAACGGAGTTTGGGAAACTGAATGTGAATTAATCGGTACAATACCATGAAAATAGCTATCGAAGCCCAGCGCATTTTCCGCGTGAATAAGCATGGGATGGATTTCGTCGCGCTGGAAGTGATCCGGGAATTGCAGAAGATAGATCGTGAAAACGAATATTTCATCCTCGTCAACGCGGGCGAAGACCGCTGCCTCGAGGAGAGCGAGAATATGCATATCGTGACGGTAAACGCTCCGCTCTATCCGCTTTGGGAACAGGTCTGCCTGCCGGAAGCGGTGCGCCGGATCGGGCCCGACATCCTGCATTGTACCGGCAATACGGCGCCGCTGCGGTGCGACGTTCCGCTGGTGCTTACCCTGCACGATATTATTTTCTTGGAGAAACGTTCCGGTTCCAGTCCTTCGTGGTATCAGAACATGGGGTGGTATTACAGGCGCTTCGTCGTCCCGCGTGTTCTGCCGAAATGCCGCCGGATCATCACCGTGTCGAACTACGAGCGCGAGCGGATCGGGAGTGCACTGCAGATCGGCGGCGACCGGTTGGTTGCCGTTTACAACGGGTACGGAAGTCATTTTCGTCCGGTCGAATCTCCGTACGAGGTGACTCGCAAATACCTACCGGAGAAAGAATACCTGTTTTTTCTCGGCAATACCGATCCGAAGAAAAATACGGCGCGCACGCTCCCGCGCCTATGCCCTGTATGCCCGGCAGACAGAGCGTCCGCTGCCGCTGCTGGTAGCGGATATTCCCGAAAACGTGATTGACGGAATATTGAAGGAGCAGCAGATTTCCGACGTCAAACCGCTGCGCCTGCCGGTTACATTCCCAACGGCGACCTGCCGTCGGTATATTGCGGAGCGAAGATTTTCTTTATACGTCGTTGCGCGAGAGCTTCGGAATCCCCGATGCTGGAGGCGATGGCCTGCGGAACACCGGTCGTTACTTCCGACACTTCGGCGATGCCCGAGGTCGCTGGGAGCGGGGCCGTGCTGGTCGATCCGACGGACGAGACGCAGATCGCCGGAGCAGTGCGGCGGTTGCTGGACGATCCGCAACTGTACGAACGCCAGCGGGCTTACGGGTGGGAGCGGGTAAAACAATTTTCGTGGCGAAAGACGGCGGAACAGACGTTGGACGTTTATAAATCGGTCGGATTATGAAAGCATTGGAGATCGTATTCTGGATTTCGGTATTCGTCGTTTTTATACTTATATCGGTTATGGCATCGTGTTGTGGGTGCTGGTAAAGGTTAAGGGAGACGTTCCGTCCCCGGAAGGAGCCGCGGATGCCGGACGAATTGCCGGAAGTGACTCTGTTCGTTGCCGCTTACAACGAAGAACGGGTCGTGGACGAAGATGGCGAATACCCGGTCGTTAGATTACCCGGCCGATCGGTTGAAAGTGGTTTGGGTGACGGACGGAAGCGACGATTCGACGAACCGGAGACTGGAGGCCTACCCGAGGTCGAGGTATTTTTTCAGCCCGAACGTCAGGGAAAACGGCGGCGTTGAATCGCGGGATCGAATTCGTCGAAACGTCGCTGGTGGTGTTTACCGATGCCAATACGATGTTGAACCGGGAGGCGATACGTGAGATCGTGCGCTGCTTTTCCGACCCGACGGTGGGATGCGTGGCCGGCGAAAGCGGATCGCCGTGCGGCGGCTCGACGGCGCGGCTGCCGGAGGCGAAGGCCTTTACTGGAAATACGAGTCGGCGCTGAAGCGGCTCGACTGGCGGCTGTACTCCGCGATGGGGGCGGCCGGCGAGTTGTTTGCCGTGCGGCGCGGCCTCTTCGAGCGGATGGAGAACGATACGCTGCTGGACGATTTCGTCCTCTCGCTGCGGATCGTGCAGAAAGGATACCGCATCGCTTATTGCGATACGGCCTATGCCATCGAAGGCGCTTCGTCCGACATGAAGGAAGAGCAGAAGCGCAAGGTGCGTATTTGCGCCGGCGGCCTGCAGTCGATCGGACGTCTGCGACCGCTGCTGAATGTCTTTCGTTACGGCGTGGTCAGTTTCATGTTCTTATCGCACCGGGTGCTGCGTTGGTCGCTCACTCCGCTGCTGCTTTTTTGCTGTTGCCGGTCAATGCGGCGCTGGCCTTTAGCGGATCGCCGTTGTACATTACGTTCCTGGCGTTGCAACTGGCGTTTTTACGCCGCCGCCCTCGGAGGATATTACCTGGCGACCCGGGCGATCCGCAACAAGTACTTGTTCGTGCCGTATTATTTCCTTTTTTATGAACGTGAACGTGATCCGCGGTTTCTGCTATTTGCGGAAAAACGGGGATCGGGTTCGGGCGCGTGGGAAAAAGCAAAGCGGGCCTGATCGCAGACCCGCCCGATGACGTCCGGAAAATCGGCTTAGATGTATTTTTTTGATCATTGCGGTCAACTGTCCCACGACGATGGGCTTGGCCATGTAGTCGTTACAGCCTGCGTCGATCGCTTTTTGCTTGTCGCTGTCGAAAGCGTTGGCAGTAAGTGCGATGATCGGGATTTCCGGATCGATATCCCGGATTGCGCGGGATGCTTCCAGTCCGTCCATCTCCGGCATTTTGATGTCCATCAGGATCAGGTCGGGCTGCTCTTTTTGTAAACGTCGATGGCTTCGATGCCGTTGTATGCCCGTAAAACGGTATACTCTTTCCTTAAGATGATGGACACCAGCAGAAAGTTACTGTCCGTATCTTCCGCAACCAATATTTTCTTGGGTCGATTGTCTGCCATTACTACCGATAGGATTAATTAAACGTTACAAAATAAGCCAATTTTTTCCATAAAAGCAATGATTTCCACGGAAATTGCTTTTTTTCTGGATTTTGCGCTTTTGGGGATACAACACGTTCTGGACGAGCTATTTCCTTATTTTGAAATGCCGCTCCGATTTTTGGGATAAATGTCGCTGATCGTAATCAGTATCCCGGTCTCCTCGACATTCCCGAAATCGGGGTTGACTTGCGGATCTGCTGGATCAGGATGCGGTAGTTCTCCATGTAGGTCGCGCCGCAGAACAGTTCCTCGTAATAAGGGTCGTCCAGGTCGAGCCGTATGGGATGGATGCCCTCCACCAGCTGGTCGCGGTCGGGGAAATAGCGGCGCAGGAACCAGATCAGCGCGTTGCGGGCCACGGCCTTGTAGGTCGTGTACATGGTGACTTTGCCGAAAAGGTATTTGGCCTTGGGGTTCAATACGATCAGCGCGCCCAGTCCGTCCCAGAGGTTGTCCAGCGCATAGATGCTCTTGGCGTTGCCGCGGGCCTGGTAGGCGGGCTGCACGAACGAACGCCCCAGTTCGATGGTCCGGGGCAGGAACTTCCGGCGGAAACGCTCGCTGAAACGGAAATAGTGTTCGGTCGAGAGATGGCGGGGGTTGGGCGTGGTGCAGACGATGAAGCGGTAACCGCCGACGATCTCCTGCGCCGAGGGGTCCCAGACGATCAGCTGGTAGTAGCCGTCGCCCGCGAGGTCTTCCTCGTCGATGTCCACCTCCTGCCCCGTGCCGCCGCCGGCGCCGCGGAAGGCCGCTTCGCGCAGGCGGCCCACCTCGCGCATGAGCGAGGGGCATTCGGCGGCCGAAAAGATGTAGATTTCATTGCCTGCCCGGTGGGTGTTGCGCATCTTGCGGGCGGGCGTCAGTTCTGCGAGCAGCAGTTCCCGGGCGACCGGTTCGATGATGGGTACTGTATTCTCTTTCTGTTGCATGACAGGGCAAAAATACCAAAATTAGCGGTTTTGATTCGGGCCGGCGAGCGTTTTTTCCAAAAAATACGCTTTTTTACGTACTTCCAGCGCCTGTTCGTGCAGCGACCCGAAACGCTGGAGTTCGGCCACGGGAATCGGGTCGCCGACGACGATGCGGAAATGGCGGCACTTCTGCGAAAACATTTCGTCGGGCAGCCACAGCATCTCGATGTTAAACTTGACGCCCAGCGCCTTGCGGATTCGGTAGACGCGGTAGAAGAACTTCGACAGACGCCCTTCGACGAAGACCGGAACGATCTGCCGCTGCGAGGCGTAGGCCTTTTTCAGGAAGCTGATTTTCCACTCGGGGTCGGTCACCTCGCCGCCGTTGGGGCGCGAGCAGAGACCCGCGGGAAAGGTCAGGACCGGCAGATCGCCGAAGAACTCTTCGTCGAACTTCCGGGCGTAGGAGGCGCTCTGCGCGCCGTGCTTGTTCACCGGAATCCAGAGCGGGCGCAGCGGTTCGAGGTACATCAGCAGGTCGTTGACCACCACGCGCGCGTCGCCGAAACGGTCGATCAGCTTGTCGGCTATCGATTTGCTGAACATACGTTCAGGCGGGGCTTACGTAGACCTGACTTTCGGCGGCGGCGGGCATTCGCGCGGGATTCTGGAGCGGCTTTCCGCAAAGGGGCGCCTGCCAGTTCGACCAGGATAGCGACGCCCGCCGCAACGTCCCCGACGACGCCCGCTTCACGTTCATAGAATCGAATTTCCGTTTCATGCGGGGGCAATTGCGCCTGCACGGATACGAACAGGTGGACGGGGTGCTGGCCGATCTGGAGCGTCGTCGCACCATTTCGATACGCGGCAGCGCGGATTCTCGTTCCGTTTCGACGCTCCGCTCGACATGCGGATGAATCAGCGTGCCCGGCTTTCGGCCGCGGACGTAGTGAACCGTTACGAAACGGGAAAATTGATCCGGATTTTCCGGGATTACGGCGAACTGGACGCTCCGCACCGGATCGCAGGATGCATCGAGCGGGTGCGCCGCGAGCGGCGCTCGCTTCGATCAGCGACCTGATCGAAGCGGTTGCGCCGGTAACCCGCGCGGGGCGGACAGTAAGTTTCTGGCAAGCTGTTTCCAGGCGATCCGCATCGAGGTGAACGGCGAGATGGATGCGCTGGAGATGATGCTCGAACAGGCGCTCCGCGTACTGCGTCCCGGGGACGGTTGGTGGTGATCACCTACCATTCGCTCGAAGACCGGCTGGTCAAGAATTTCCTGCGCAGCGGAAATTTCACGGGCAAACCGGAGAAGGATTTTTTACGGACGGCCCCGGACGCCCTGGGAACTGGTCGTACGCAAGGCGATCGTTCCGTCCGCCGAAGAGACCGAACGGAACCCGCGTTCGCGGAGCGCCAAACTGCGGGCCGCCGAAAAACGCTGATCGTCCGAAAGAACCGGATTCCGCACGATCGGCGATTTTACTGTATATTTTAGCCTGTCGCCGGGAAGGCTATTGATAAATTTTGTTAACTTTGCCGAGCTGATAACAAGAACCGATATGAGAAAAAAATGTTGAGTTTCGGGGCCGCGCTGTTGTTGCTGGCGGCTCCTGTTTCTCAGATAGAAGCCGCGCCGCGCGAGGCGCAATCCCATTACGATAAGGGTATAGCCCTTTACGAAAAACAGAAATACTCCGCTGCGCAGACCGAGTTCGAGAAGGCGGCCCGCGGCGCAGGCGCCGACGATGTCGGGTTTTCGGAGCGGGCGGCTTATTACATAGCTTTTGTGCGCCGCCGAGATGCGGCAGGGAAACGCCCGCGAGATGCTCGACCGTTTCATTCTGGAGTATCCGGGTTCGATCTATGCGAACGACATCCGGTTTTCGCTCGGCACGCTGTTGCACGAGGAGGGCGATTACCAGGCCGCCTATGCGCAGTACCAACAGGTCGATCCCTATGAGCTCGACTTTTCGCGTTTCGACGAATATAATTTCCGGACGGGATATGCCGCCTACATGTGCGGGGGACACCGACAAGGCCTACGGCTATTTCAAGAACTGCAATACCGATCCGCAGTATAAGCCGCACGCCACGTATTACATCGCTTATATCGACTATTCCCGCGGCGATCTGCAGGCGGCCAAGCGGGAGTTCGCGTCGATCGCGGACAATCCGGCTTACGAACCGATCATTCCGTTTTACCTGTTGCAGATCGAGTTCCGGGAGAACAATTACGACTACGTGGTGGCTAACGGGATTCCGTTGCTGGCCAAGGCGACCGAAGCCCGTCAACAAGAGATTTCGCGGATCGTCAGCGAAGCTTATTTCCACCTGGGCGACTATCCGAAGGCGCTGGCCTATATGGACAATTACGCCAAATTGGGCGGTGAGATGGGGCGCGAGGAGCTTTACCTGGCCGGTTACTGCAATTACGTCGACCGCGACTATCCGAAAGCGATCGACCGGCTCACGCAGGTCGCTTCGGGCGGCGACGAACTGGCTCAGAACGCCAGCTTCCACCTCGGCGACGCTTACCTGCAGATGGGGGACAAGAAAAAGCGATGAGCGCTTTCGCGCTGGCCGCTTCGGACGATTTCGACCAGGCGATCCGCGAAGAGGCCATGTTCAACTACGGAAAGTTGCAGTACGAATTGGGCGGCGGTATTTTCAACGAAGCGATCACCACGTTGGATAATTATATCAAAGGAATTTCCCGATTCGCCTCGGATCAACGAGGCGCGCGAGATCCTGTTGGCTGCCTATTTCAATTCCCGCAACTACAATGCGGCTTACGAGGCGATCCGCCAGTTGCCCGATCCGGACAACAACGTGAAGATGGCGTTGCAGAAGATCGCTTATTTCCGTGCGCTGGAGTGTTTTCGAGGCCGGCGACTACGACCGGACGCTCGAATTGCTCGATGTGGCCGACGCCAATAGATATACGGCCAAGTATACGGCGCTGACCAAATTCTGGCGGGCCGAAACCTATGTCCGCAAAGGGATTACGCCAAAGCGCAGCCGCTTTACGAGGCTTATGTGGCGCTTTCTCCGAGTAACGAGCGAGAGAACCGGATGGCGCAATACAACTTGGGATACTGTTATTTCAATGCCAAGCAGTGGGACAAGGCCGCCGCGAGGTTCAATAGTTTCCTGAACGCTTATCCCGCCAAGGACGATTTTGCGGGCGGACGCTTTCAACCGGTTGGGTGACATCGCTTTCGCCCAACGCGAGTACTACAAGGCGATCGAAAATTACGACAAGGCGATCAGCCTGTCCACGGTCGGGGGCCGATTACGCCCGGTTCCAGCGGGCCGTGATGCTCGGTCTGGTTGATAAGTACGACCGCAAGGTCGAGTCGCTGATCGCGATTATCGGCGACGGCAAGAGCGACTACGTCGACGACGCGATGTTCGAGTTGGGGCGCACCTACGCGCGCCGTGAACGCTTCAACGACGGCGCCGCCGTACTGAAACGCCTGTGGACGGTTATCCGCAGTCGCCGTTCGCCGTGAGCGCCCTGTCCGAGTTGGGACTGATTTACCAAAATCTCGGCAAAACGACGAAGCGTTGAAATATTACAAGAAGGTGGTCGACAACTATCCCTCTTCGCCGCAGGTGAAAGATGCGATGATCGGTATCAAGAATATTTATGTCGATAAGAACGATGTCGATACCTATTTCGCTTTTGCCAAACAGAGCGGTATCGAGACGAACGTGACGGTCGTCGAGCGCGATTCGCTTTCGTTCATGGCGGCCAACCGGGGTTTACCAGAGCCGGGATTATACGCGGCGCTTCCGTTGATGGACAATTACCTGCGCCAGTATCCGCAAGGTTTATCGGGCGGATGCTGTATGCGCTCGGCGACTGTTCGCGCAGGCTGGAAACCGTGCGGGGGGCGTTGGCGGCTTTGGAGGAGGCTCTGGCAACATGCCGAGCGTAACCGTTACCAATCGCTGGCGCTGAAGAAAGCCGCAGCCATGCAGATGGAGGGATAAAATTATGCGGCCGCAGCCGAGTCGTACAAGCGTGGCTGGAGCGTGATCGCGCCGCAGAAAACGTGGCATCCGAAGCGTTGGACGGTTACCGAAAGCGTAAGGTCGGCGTCCGGGAGCTGGCGACTGCCGCGGGCAATGCCGCCGACGAAGTGCTGGCTTCTTCCCACCTGACCGACGATCTGGCGCATACGGCGAA
>VOFG01004832.1_pt1 | contig 17411 bp, 30 predicted proteins | sample 5384171 | NCBI WGS metagenome assembly VOFG01 (sample SAMN12384726, study PRJNA508395) | human gut metagenome | isolation source: healthy gut F | host: Homo sapiens
GCTTCAATTTCATCTTCCACGGTTTTTTGGTCTGCGATACAGCCCTCGATTTCCTCTAAGGCAACCGTATAGTGTCCGCTTCGTTTTGCTGCTTCCTTTCTCCAATAGATTTTGAGGGAAATGTTCCGCACTATTTTCACAATGTAACTAAGCAAGGGGTTCGGGCGTACCGGGGGAATGGCGTTCCATGCGCCTAAGTAAGCGTCATTGACACATTCCTCTGCGTCCCGTCGGCTGTTCACGATGTTGTACGAAAGGTTGTGGCAGATTTTTCCGTATTTCATGTCCAGTTCCCGTATGGCTTGCTCGGAACGCTCAAAAAACAACTCGATAATTTTTTCATCATCGATCATCGCGCCACCTCCTTTCCGGCTTCACTCATATACTACGGTTTTAGCTGCAAACACTAAATGAAAGAGAGAAGTTTTCAAAAGAAATTATAGCACATCTTTTTGAATAGGGTGTGTCAAGTTGCCGGAATGTTTCTTTGCCGCTTTGCCGGCTACAATGACGGTACACGCTCCGTTGTCTTCAAGATTGAGCGAATTGATATTCAGGAAAACGAAGAAGAAAAGCAATAGCTGGAAAAGCAGAATTTCAAGAACACGGCGGGTAATGCTTATACAACAGTCTGACAACTTCCAGTTTGCAACTATCTTCCTGAAAACACCCCGCACCATGCGTCTTGTAAACGCACGGTGCGGGGTGTTCGTTCTGTTATGCGGCTTTCGTCAGATACACGATCCCGGCAGCTAAATCCACGCGGTCAACGTCATATCCTGCGTTGTAGATGGTATTGGAAAGCGGACTGTCCTGCGCCGGATACCAATAGGAAGCGTACTTGTACGCCGACTTGCAAAGCGGCTTGCCGGTCAGTTCCTCCACCTTGGAGAACGGCAGCGCAATCGCTTCTTCGCCCTGCGCGGAGAGGTAGTCCCCGATGGGTGCAAAGCTGGAATTGCTGGCAACGTGAAGCGTTTTGGGGGCTTCCGGCGCGGCTTCCGTTTCTTCCTCCGGCAGCGTCACCTTGCCGATGAAATTGAAATAAATCTCGATTCTGCTGGTCGTACTGATAGCGGTTGATCTTCCTGCGCTCATAGACGATCACTTTGTCGATGAATTCATTGAGCATGGGCGTGGTCAGCTCGGTGAAGTCCGTATAGCGGTCTACCAGCTCCATGAAGCGGTCAACATTGACGCTTTCTTCCTGTTCTGCGTTCATCTGCTCCATCAGCTCGGCGCTGCGCTGCTCAAGCTGTGCCTGTTCTGCTTCATACTGCACGGAGAGCTTTGCGTGCCGCTTCTCCGGCAAGCGTCCGAGGGCGTAGTCCTCATAGAGCTTTTGCAGCAGCGTGTCCAGCTCGTTTGTGCGGCGCATGATCGGTCGCTGTTTCGTTCTGCCGTATGGTCAGACTGCCTTTTTCTCGGAGGTGGTCTGCATCACAAGCTGCTCAAAACCTCCTTGTTGCTCTGGCATAGGTCGCTACATTCCGCAGCGCGTCCAGAATCAGGTCGCGGACGATCTCCGAGCGGATAAAGTGAATGGTGCAGTAGGTTTGTCATATCGCGATTTCCTAAATCGTATCAGACAGTTGTATTCGTCCGGTCTGGACGCCTTTTTCCCGTTTGGTCGCCCCGCCCAATCCCGCGCCTTTCCCGCTTTCCCTCGATGGTTATACATCTTCGCCCACAATCGGCACAAAACATTAAGCCGGTTAAGCGGGTTGGTTCTCCGATGGGTCGCCTGCGGATTGTTTTTCTCAATGACTGTACGCGGTCTCCCATGTTTCTTTGTCAATGATGGCTTCCTGTGTGTCCTCGAAGATAACTAAATCCTCTTTGGGTGTCGCTTTGGAGCGTTTGTCCTTGTAGCTTTCCTTGTAAGTCCGAAAGTTTACTGTATGCCCCATGTATTCCGGCTTTGACAGAATATCGGAAATTGTATTGCCGCGCCATGCGTAAGGCTCGGTTGAATTGTAGTTTGACTTGTGATTTCCCATGCCGCGCTGTGCAAGATAGTATGACGGTCTTTCTATCTTTTCCAACGCAAGAATACGGGCGGTTTCACGGGCCTTTGCCCTCTATCGCCATTCGGTAAATCCGGCGTACTACCTCGGCGGCTTCCTCGTCAATAATCAATGGTTTTTATCATTCGGGTCTTTCTTGTAGCCGTATATGCAATGGTTTGTCAAATGTGCGCCGGACATTCCCTTTGCCCGTAAAACAGTTGTGATTTTGCGGCTGGAGTCACGAACATACCACTCGTTCATAATGTTCAAAAAACGGCGCAAACTCGCTGCTTTCCCGTTTGCCGCTGTCTACACCGTTGGCAATGGCGATAAAGCGCACGCCGTTTTCTCTGAACATCACTTCGGTATAAAATCCCACTTGCAAGTAATCCCTACCGACGCGACTTAAATCTTTTACAAGGACATGGGAAACCTCGCCGCTTTCAATGCTTTCAATCATGCGCTTCCAATTCGGACGGTCAAAATTAGCCCCAGACCACCCCTCGTCGGTAAAGTGGGCGCAGTTAGTAAAAGCCATGCGATTTTGCATAATCTTCAAGCAGCTTCTTTTGATTGATAATCGAATTGCTGTCGCCTGTCAGTTCGTCGTCGCGGCTCAACCTCTCATAAAGGGCTGTGATTTTTCCGCTTCCTGTTTGCTTTGTTTTCATGGGTCAATTCTCCTTTCTATGGGCGATTTCTTATCCCCCTTTCATAGCATATAACACCCTTTCAACGTTTCAGTGGGCTGAAACGAACTCTCTTGGCGGGAAAGGAGAGGAACGTATGATGAAGAAACTGGTCAGTCTGCTGCTGGCGTTGGTGATGGCGCTGGGGCTCGTCGTTCCCGTTTGGGGCAACGATTTGCCCAGCGGCACGGAGCCGCTTTTTTTCTATGGGCAGGACAATAAACAGGAATGGCACTATTTTAACGGCACTGGGCTTGGCCAGGGCAATAGCGTGACCTTTGATAGGGTCTATAAGGATGAAGGAAATGACAGCTACACGCAGCTCACTGGCTTTACGGTAGATAGTCAGGCCACTGCCGCAGGCTTGACCGCCACGGTGAACGGCGGTGCACTGACGGTTACTGCCGCAAATGACTGTGATGCCGAAGTTAAGTTCGTGGTGATCGAGGCCGCAGGCGTGAAATACGCGCTGCGCGTTATCGTTAATGAAACCTCCGGCGGCAATCAGGGCGGCCAGGGCGGCCGCCGCCCTTTGCCGGAGATGTACAGACGTTTATAAATAGCAATTTTGAACAAGTAGACGGAAAGTGGACGAATAGGAACAGCCCTCCCAGTATTCAGGCGGCTTGGAATAAGCTTAGCATGGACGCACAGTGGTTCGCTGTGCAGAACAATCCTTGGCTGCTGGCTATGTTCGACAAGCTGAATATATTAGCGGATGGCTACTATCTGCTTTCCGAGAATACCGCCGTGCGGGTTACTGTGCCCGGATATTTGCAGGACGTGGTGCTCCCCTGTCTTGGAATAAGGAGACCAACACACTGACTGTCCGTTTCAACAATGGACTGACGGCGGATAGATGGAAAAGCATTTATACTGGCGGCGGTAAGCGCGATTTTGCCGCGCTGTATTACACCTTTATCTATATTGAGAGAGGCCAGCGACCGGACTATTGGACTTGGGTCGATGGCAGCGAAAAAGCCATTGACGCTGTTATTGCGGAAGCCGGAACAAAGGCAAACTATGATCCCAATGACCGCGGCATCACAAAATGGTATCTATGTGGCAAGATTTCAGAATGACGGCGAGATAATGGCGCTGCCCGGAAATACCTCCCTATAACTCTACCAGTCGTGAGATCATCAGTTGGAAGGACAAGAGGACTGACTACTTTGCCAATGTGATCGACACTACCGGAATGTCTAATATTTCCTTTACCTTGGACGAGGACGCCGGCCAGTCATATGGTCAGGGAAGAAACTGGCTGAACAAATTGGGTACACCGGCAGGCAACGAGCGCATTGCTACCTATACGACGGCAGAGGCGTGACCCTTACCGTGAACAATGGCCTTAGGACGGCGCAGCTTGACGGCACCAAGCTGTTGGATTTGGAAAAGGTCTTGGCGTCCTATGTGACCGTCACAGCGCCGGAGGGCGCCACAGAGTACTGCATGGTAGGCAACGGAACCTCCACGGAACCGGGGGCGGCTGATGATGCCGGTGCAAAGTGGAGGTTACTTCCATGAAGGACTGGCTTGCGAAAAAAGAGTGGTCAGCCGTTCCCGGCCCGATTCGCGTTACGCCCAATACGCTCAAGCGAGCAGAAGATAGGCGATGTGTCCTATTATGTCGGGAATACCATCACCGGCGTAAACTGCTGTGTTTTTGAGTGGAAGTTTGCTAATGGAACTACCAAGGTAGAGTATGTGTACTTCAACGCGACGCCCTATGTGCATACGGTGCAGACACAGAGCGTGAGCGAGGTAACCAGTGCGGTGGATAAGCCTACACTGCAATCAAATGATGCTGCCCTGACGCTCAAGTGCCGTATGTTCCCCGCAGGACAACGAGAACGCCCACTATATGCGCCTTACGGTGGAAAGGGACGGGCAGACTGTCAGCGGTTTCTCTGGCGAGTATACTGTCTTTGTTCCCTTACGAGTATGTGGGGCTTACATGGGAAGAAGCGCAAAAGCGGACAGAACCGCCTGTCATTTATCACTATACGGATGCAGAGGTACTGAAGGAGGAGCTGACCGGTGAGTACACACAGTGGGGCATCTGCTTCAAGACCAGTAGCTTCTCGCCGTTTGTGATCAGCACGGCGGCGCAGAGCAGCTCCGGCGGCGGGTACTACTACGGCGGCGCGTCCACGCCCGGAATTTCCGCGGTGAAGACGGCTGATGCCGCCAAGAGCGCCACGGATTACACCTCCGGCATCTACGGGCTGACGTTCCGCAGCACGGCGGCGTTCAGCGGCTTTTGGGCGTGCAGAGCGCCGCACTCTGCCAGACGGAGGCGGCAGCAGGAGGTTTACAATATGAATAACGAAACGAAGCGCGCAAATACACCGTGCATGACCTGGTGCGCATTTCTGGTGCTGTGCTGTGGCCATTATGCTGCTGCTGGAGCTGACACGGGCCTGGGCATGATCAAGACGCCGGTCTGGAGATCACGCTGCTGATGGTGCCGGTGATCGTGGGCGCCATCGTCATGGGGCCGGGCCAGCGGCGCCATTCTGGGCGGCGTGTTCGGCTGCATCAGCTTTCTGGGAATGCTTCGGCAGGAGCCAGTTCGGCGCGGTGCTGCTGGGTATCAATCCCGCTCTACACGTTCCTGGTCTGCGTCCCCACCCGTATTTTGGCGGGCTACCTCTGCGGCGTGGCTTTCAAGGCTCTGCACAAGCTGGACAAGACGAACCTGTGGTCCTTCGGCGCGGCGGGCCTCATCGGCGCGCTGTGCAACACGGTGCTGTTTATGACCACGCTGTGCCTGTGCTTCTACAACACGGAGTACATTCAGGGCTTTGTGGCCGCCCTCGGCAGCTCCAACGCATTCCTGTTCGTCATCGCTTTGTGGGCGTGAACGGCCTCGTGGAGGGCGCGGTGTGCCTGATCACCGGCGCGGCTATTGCCAAGGCGGTTATGTACAGCCGGGGCAAGCTGGCTGCCCGCAAGACCAACGCATAAGACGGGAGGCGCGCGTATGCTGCTTGCTTTGGACGTGGGAAATACCCATGTGGTCGTGGGACTGATGGAGGCGCGAGGTGCGCCGCAGCTTCCGTATCGCCACACGGCGGGACAACGCCGTGGGCGATTACGCCGTGGCACTGAGCCAGCTGTTGGAGTTGGCGGAGGTGGACAGGCAGGAGGTGGAGCAGGTCATCATCTCCTCGGTGGTGCCGCCGGTAACGCGCGCCCTGCAGGGTGCGGCGCGGCTGCTGACCGGCAAAGAGCCGCTGGTGCTGGGCGCAGAACGTCCGCTGCCGGATCCCGGTGATGATCCGCCATCCGGAGACGCTGGGCGCTGACCTGCTGGCCGCCGCCGTAGGCGCGCTGGATCAGTTCCGCCCGCCGCTGCTGCTGATCGACATGGGCACGGCCACCACCATTTCGGTGCTGGATGAGCAGGGAGCGTTCCGGGGCGGAGCCATCCTGCCAGGGGCAAACCTGGCGCTGTCATCCCTGGCGGGCGGTACGGCGCTGCTGCCGGACATCCCGCTGGCGGTGCCGGACAAGGCCATCGGCACGAACACCGTGGCCTGTATGCAAAGCGGCTGCATCCTGGGCGCGGCACTGCTGCTGGACGGACTGATCGACCGCATGGAGGCCGAGCTTGGCCGAAAGGCCACGGTGGTGGCTACCGGCGGCATCGCGCCGGTGATCGCGCCGGCGTGCCGGCATGAGATGCACATGGCCGCAGACCTCATACTGCGGGGACTGGCCGTGCTGTACGAACAGAATAAGTAAAAACGCGCCCCCGGCATAGGGGGGCGTGTTTTTGCTGCTTGCCGGGGTTATTTCAGCAGGTTGAAGCCCATGATAACGGCGCCCAGCAGCACAAGGACAATGCCGGTGGCGCGGTTCAGGGTCTTCGGCGCGGCTTTGTTGGCAAATACCGCTGCGATCCGCGCCCAGATCAGCGTGAACACCACGCACAGGGCAAGCACTGTCCAGTCCGGTGCGCCGCCGATGGTAAAGTGGGAGATAGCGCCGGTCAGCGCGGTCATGCCGTAGCGGGTCAGCATGGCGCGGGCAAGCTTCGTTGCCTGTTCGATGTCGTTGGACGCGCCGGTGGTGATGGAGCCGAAGACGACTTCCTCCGCGGCGCGCGGCCGCCGGTCAGGGTAGCGATCTTATTTTCCAGCTCGGTCTTATCCATCAGGTAGTGGTTGCCCTCTTCCACCTGCATGGTGTAGCCCAGTGCCCGCGCCGGAGGTGCGGGGGATGATGGTGATCTTCTGCACCGGGGCAGAGTGGGTCTGCTTTGCCGCCACAAGGGCGTGGCCGATCTCGTGGTAGGCCACGATGCACTTTTCCTTATCGGTGAGGATGGAGTTCTTCTTCTGGTAGCCCGCGATGACCACCTCGATGCTCTCCTCAAGGTCGGCTGGGTCACGCTCTTGCGGCCCGCGCGGACGGCCCGCAGGGCAGCTTCGTTGACGATGTTGGCCAGCTCCGCGCCGGAAGCGCCGGAGGCCATCCGGGCCACCACGCTGAAATCGACGCCGGGGGCCAGCGCGACCTTCTTGGCGTGGACTTTCAGGATTTCCTCGCGGCCCTTCAGGTCGGGCAGCTCCACGGGCACCCGGCGGTCGAAGCGGCCGGGGCGGGTAAGGGCCGGGTCCAGGGACTCCGGGCGGTTGGTGGCGGCCAGAATGATGACGCCGTTGTTGTTCTCAAAGCCATCCATCTCGGTCAGCAGCTGGTTCAGGGTCTGCTCCCGCTCGTCGTTGCCGCCGTACTGGCCGCTGTTGCGCTTCTGGCCAATGGCGTCGATCTCATCAATGAAGACGATGCAGGGGGCCTTTTCCTTGGCCTGTTTGAACAGGTCGCGGACCTTGGAAGCGCCCATGCCCACGAACATCTCGACGAATTCCGAACCGGACATGGAGAAGAAGGGCACGTTCCCTACCACATTTTGCCCAAAGTGTCTATAAGCAGATGCGCCGGAACTGCAAAAATCCCCGTCCCACTTCTGCGGGACGGGGATGAAATTCTTTATATCAGCCACAATTATAGGGTGGCGAAACGCGCCTTTACGGCGTATGTTTTCTTATGCCAGGCGGCCTAACAGCCGGCTTCCGCTGCGGCGCAGCCAGCGGCGCAGCAGGACAGCCAGCACCGCCGTCAGCACCGACCACGCCAGCAGGTACCACGCCGCGCCCATATCGGCGCCGACCACGAAGTACAGCGCGGCGATGGCGGCGGCGTACAGCCACCCGGCCAGCATCACCAGCAGCACCGTGATGCGCTGCTTGATGACCGTGATCTCGTTTGTCCAGACCAGATTGGGGCGCTTCAGATCCATCAGCAGGCCGAACTCCGCCGACAGCCACACGAACAGCAGCGGTAGCACCACCAGCAGCACGGCCTCCTGCAGAGCGGGACGGATAGCCAGCAGCACCAGCACGGAGGTGGCCGCCATGGGGATGCCCGTCACCAGCAGCTGCACCAGCAGCTTGGGCGCGGAGCAGCTGCCACGCCGTCACCGGCAGGGACTGCGCCAGCCACAGGTTCTTGCCCTCCAGCGACACGGAGGAGGCGGCTGTGTCGTTCATGGAGCCTATCAGACACAGGGCAGCGCACAGCATCACCGCCAGAAAGCCGGGCGCTTCGCCGCCGGCGATCTCATACACCACGGGCAGAAGCTCGCCGGCCTTCACCAGCAGCAAAACGCCCATAATGGGCAGCATCACCGTGCCCAGAGCGCAGTTGAGCATATAGTTGGGGCTGGAGGTGAAGCGGCCGAACTCCTTCCGCAGCAGGGCGGAGGACGCACCGGCGGCCTTGACCGCCTTTTCCCGGTACTCCGCCTTGGCGGTGGTGCCGGAGGCGGTGGCGATGCCGATAAACGTGCGGCTGAGCACCAGATAGGTCAGGGCGCACAGCGCCAGCGTCACGGCCATCACAAAGGCGATGGCCAGCCAGTCGCCCTCGCCCATGCGTCCCAGCAGATACAGGGGATAGGCCGCGCCCCGGACGGCGTTGCCCACCGCCGTCAGGTTGGCCAGCAGCTCATTCAGCAGGTCGGACGCCCGGAAGCAGACCGTGTAGTACAGGCCAAAGAACACCAGCGCGATGAACACCGTCAGGAAGTTCTTGCGCTTGAGCTTGGCGGAGATCTTAGCCACCACCCAGCCCAGCACGCAGGAGAGCACCAGCACGAACAGGGACACCGCCAGCACCAGCATCACGCCGCCCGCGATGGCGGACGGGGAGGCGTCGGCGGCGCACCAGTAGAAGATCACGGCGGGCAGCAGCACCACGCCGGAGAACATCAGCCCCATGAGATACACGCCCAGCAGCCGGGATGCCAGTATCGCCCGGATGGGGATGGGCATGCTCAGCAGCAGGTCGTTGTCCTTGGCCTGATACAGGGAGGAGAAGGTGTTGAACACGCTGCCGAACACGCCCAGCAGAATGGCAAGCCCGGCAAACAGCGTGAAATACAGCCACCCCATGCCGGAGGCCACCAGCGGCTGGCAGATGCTCCACGCCAGCAGCACGAACATGCCGCCGACGAAGCCTATCATCAGCACCGCGTACAGGACGAAGAACAGAATGGTGGAGGCTCTGGAGCGGGGTCTGTTCTTCTTTGCGTCGTAGAAGTAGCTGCGGAATATCTCAAACAGCTGCTTTTTCAGGAGGACATTGACCATTACGCATCCTCCTCCAGCTCCAGAAATACCTCCTCCAGAGAGTCGTCGCCCTTGACATCCTCCATGGTGCCGGAGCGGATGAGCCTGCCGCCCTTGATGATGGCCACCTTGTCGCACAGCTTTTTCCGCCACCTCCAGCACGTGGGTGGAGAAGAAGATAGCGCCGCCGTTGTCGCACACCTGCCGCATCATGCCCTTTGAGGGTGTGGGCGGCCTTGGGGGTCAAGCCCCACGAAGGGCTCATCCATAACGATGAGCCGGGGGTCGTGGAGCCACGCGGCGATGATGGCCAGCTTCTGCTTCATGCCGTGGGAGTAGGCGGCGATGGGCTGCGCCAGATCGCCGGTCAGCTCGAAGGTGTCCGCATAGGTGCGGATGCGCTCCCGCCGGGTCTGGGCGTCCACGCCGAACACGTCGGCGATGAAGTGCAGGTACTTGATGCCCGTCATGAACTCGTACAGGTCCGGGTTGTCCGGGATGTAGGCCAGCTGCTTTTTGCAGCCCAGCGGGTCGGTCTTGATGGACTTCCCGCCGATGGTGATCTCGCCCTGATCGAATTGCAGGATGCCCACCACGGATTTCAGGGTGGTGGTCTTGCCTGCGCCGTTGTGACCGAGAAAGCCGTAGATCTCGCCGGGGGCGATGTGCAGCGACAGGTCGTCCACGGCCTTCTTCTCGCCGTAGGTCTTGGTCAGATGTTGAATGTCCAGCATGAGGGTTCCTCCTTATTTTTCTCTCCGCTATCTCTATAACAATGCCCCGTTGGGGCGTGATTCAGCCGCGGCTGCGGTCTATAAACCGGGCTGGCAAATCTGTCAGTCGGCCTTCGTTTTTTTGGGCAGATAGGCATTTATGTATGACCATTGTACCCGCAGGCGTACCGGTGTCAACTTACAGTTATGCAGCATTCTTTAAGATTTATGTAAAATATGTAATATGTAAAAGGAGCCGTCTCGGTGAGACGGCTCCCCCAGTCTGTCAAAAAAGCCTGTCATTGCGAGCCAGTGCGCGCCGTGAAGCAAGTGCCCTTGGGGTACACACTGGCGTGGCAATCCGTTTCCAAAACGCATAATTCCCGCACTTTTCCGAAGATTCCCAGCTAAAAGGTTACGGATTCCCACACCAGTGACATCGGTCACTGGTTCGGAATGACAGGGGCGTGGGTTTATCGACACGCTGAGGAGCCGTCTCGGTGAGACGGCTCTCTGGCTCTTACGTTATTCCTCTGTGAAGTGTACGTGGTTGAAGATATGATCCTGACAGAAGCAGTGATAGCCCACGCACTTGCTGCAATACCGGAACTGCAGCTCGGGATAGTCCGTATCCGTGCGGCCGCAGACGGCGCACTTGTGGTGATAGCCCTGCTGCGCCTGCTGGCGGGCTTGCTGCTGTGCCTGCCGGAACTGCACGGTCTTGCGGGAGGCCTGGTACTGGGTGCGCTGGCGGAGATAGTGCACCTCCGGCCAGATGAACACGATGAAGTTCAGCAGCGCCACGATGGGCAGCACCACGCCGCCCCAGTTCCGTGCTGACCGATGGCGCTGATGATGTCAAAGGCGAACAGTCGCGCCGTCCAGATACGCCAGCCACTTCATCTTCACCGGGATGATGAAGAACAGCAGCACCTGCGCGTTGGGGAACAGGACGGCGAAGGCGAAGAACATGGACAGGTTTACATAATTCGTACCCGCCACGGTCAGATAGTGGTTGCCGGTAATGAGGCTGGCCAGAACCGCGCCCAGCACCGTCAGCAGCATGCCGCTGAAGTAGTACAGGTTGAACTTGGCCGTGCCCCACTGCCGCTCCAGCGTGGAGCCGATCCAGTAGTAGAAATACAGGCTGATCAGCAGGGAGAAGGGAGAGGAATAGGCCGGAACGAATACGAACGTCACCAGCCGCCACACCTCGCCCCGCAGCAGTGCGTGGAGGTTGAAGGTCAGGAAATTCAGCGCGTTGACATCGTTGGACTGGGTCAGCAGCATGAGCACATAGACCGCCACGTTGCCCGTGACGATCACGCGCATGAGGTTGGGAATGCCGAACCGGGGATGGGCGGCGCAGAAGCGCTGCACCCCGCCATAGATCTTTTTTTCAAGGGGAAGTGTCCTCCTGTTGTGATAGAAATTATGAACAGTATACCGCATGAGCGGGCAAAGTCATGTCATTTTTTTGAACATTACCGCAGCAGTGCCTGCATATCCTCCGGCAGCGGCGCGGTAACGTCGATGCTTGAGCCGGTAAGAGGGTGGCGCATGACCAGATGATAGCTGTGCAGCGCGGGGCGGGCGATGAGCGCCCGATCCTCTGTGCCGTAGAGCCAGTCGCCGGTGAGGGGATGGCCGATGGCGGCCAGATGCACCCGCAGCTGGTGGGTGCGCCCGGTGGTGGGAGTCAGCCGCAGCAGGGCACGTCCGTTGGCTGCCGCCAGCACCTCATAGTGGGTGTGGGCGGGCAGTCCCTGCGGGTCAGGACAGCGCTTCAGCAGCGACCCCTCCGCCCGTCCCAGCGGCAGGTCGATGTCGCCCTCGCCGGGCACCGGCACGCCCTCGCACACGGCGCGGTAATCCCGCTGAAAGGCGTCTGTGTGGAGCTGCGCCATGCACGGGCGTGGATATAGCCGGTCTTGGCGGCGGCCATAACGCCGGTGGTGCCCCGGTCAAGGCGGTTGACGGCGTGGAAGCAGTCGGTGCGCAGATAGTGCGCCACAGCGCCGGCTACGGTGACAGGCTCTTCCGTCAGCGCGGCGGGGTGCATGGCAATACCGGCGGGCTTGTTGAGCAGCAGCAGGTCGTCGTCCTCGTACAGAACGTCCAGCGGATAGTCCACCGGCTGGATGTGGGGGTTCTCGCCGGGGAGGTCGGACACATCGGCGCACAGCAGGTCGCCGGGGCGGGCACGAACCGCACGGTGACGGGTACACCGTTCAGCGTGATGGCGCGCGGAACTTCAGCCGGCTGAAGCCGCCGGAGATGTGCCACAGGCGTCCCAGCAGCTGCCGGACGGTCTGGCCGCTGTCGGCCTCGGTGACGGTATGGGTCAGAATTCGCATGGCACACCTCCTGTAAAAATCAGTATAGCACATCTCCGCGGATGTGGTATACTAACTTCACAAAAACCGTGAAAGCGAGGGCTTTTTTTATGGCATCCAAGGTATACTTCGCCGACTTGCGGGCCGACGTGCATGAAAATCTCCAGCAGAAGCTGACCCGTCTCATGAAGACCGCCGGCATGGGCGACATCGACTTTCGGGATAAGTTTGTGGCCATCAAGCTGCATTTCGGCGAGCCGGGGAACCTGGCCTTCCTGCGGCCCAACTGGGCCAAACCGTGGCGGACTTCGTGAAGGAGCGGGGCGGTAAGCCGTTTTTCACCGACTGCAACACCCTGTATGTGGGCGGGCGTAAGAACGCCGCTGGACCACATGGACAGCGCCATGCTCAACGGCTCTTCAATCCCATGACCACCGGGTGCCAGATCATCATCGGGGATGGGCTGAAGGGAAACGATGAGGTAGAGGTGCCGGTGGAGGGCGGCGAGTATGTGAAGAACGCCAAGATCGGCCGCGCCGTTATGGACGCCGACGTGTTTATCTCCTGACTCACTTCAAGGGACATGAAGAGGCCGGCTTCGGCGGCTGCCTGAAAAATATCGGCATGGGCTGCGGCAGCCGCGCCGGTAAGATGGAACAGCACAACGCGGCAAGGTTTCGGTGGAACCCCAAAATACTGCATCGGCTGCGGCCAGTGCCGCAAGATATGCGCTCACGGCGCGCCCATCATCGGAAAACGGCAAGGCGGTCATTGACCACGACAGATGCGTGGGCTGCGGCCGCTGCATCGCAGTCTGCCCCAAGAACGCGGTGCAGGTCAACTGTGACGAGACCACCACCAACCTGAATTACAAGATCGCCGAGTACACCAAGGCAGTGGTGGCGGACGCCCCTGCTTCCACATTTCGCTGGTCATCGACGTGTCCCCCAACTGCGACTGCCGTTCGGAGAACGATATGGCCATCGTACCCAACGTGGGTATGTTCGCCTCCTTCGACCCGGTGGCGCTGGACATGGCCCGCGTGGACGCGGTGAACGCCCGCACCCGCCGGGTGCTTGTTTTTGCCGCGCCGCGCCGCCAGCGGCGCTGTCCTGCGGCACAGCTGGCTGCAAAAAGGACTGACACGCATTTTCGCAGTCCTGCTTTTTTACGCCGTAGTGACGGCCGTTCCGCGTCAGTCATCCAACTCCGTCTCATGCTTGAGAATCGCGCCGGTGGCGGCGTTGATCTCGTAGCTGTACTCCATGCCGCCGGATTTGAACTCGACCTCATAGACGAGCGTGCCGTCCTCATCGTCCAGTTCGATTCCCATATCATACGCCTTGCCTTCGCTCACGCCCGCATGGTTCAGGGCAACGGACTTCGCCTTGGCGTAGCCGATATCGCCGGAGGCCGCAGGCTTGGAGGGCTGCACCGCAGGCGTCTCCGTTCCGTCCTCCGCCTCGCGCTTGCTCTCCAGAATCGCGCCGGTGTAGGCGTCGAGCTTGTACTCGAACTCCTCACCGGTCTGGCTCTTGATCTCCACCTCATAGTGGGCGGGGGACTCGTCCAGCTCAGGATCGACTGCGCTGTACGCCATCTTCGCGGTGGATGCCTTGCCGAACGCTGCCGCGGCGATGTCCATGGCCTTGTCCGTGCCGATGGGCATGGCAGGCGCACCCGCTTCGGCCAGATCCTTCAGCTCCTCCACCGAGAGCTTCGCCAGCGCGTCAAACTTCAGCGACGGATTGATGGCAAGCACACGGTTCACCAGCGCCGCCTTACCGGTGGAAATGCTGTTTTCCGCGCCTGCTGCGCCAGCCCTGCGTCCTGTGTAAGCGTCTGCGTCAGAACGGACGCCTTTGCTTCGCTGGTCTGCAAAACGCCGTCCACGGTGCTCGTCAGCTCACGCTGGAGCTTTTCCGCCCGCGCTGTGTCGTTGTCCTCCACCGAGATCATGATGGCGGAGGAAATGCTGTTCAGATAGCCGTTCCGCACCAGACTGCCCACAATGGCGTTTACCGCCACGTCCAGCTTTCGCACCCTTCAGGTCTGCACCGCCGCCCATATCCGCAAGGATGGCCTTCGCATCCTCGTTGAGCGGTGTGCAGACCAGCACCTTTTCGCTTTTGCTGACCTTCAGCTCGATGCTGGGGTTTACGTCCAGCGACACCACGGACGCCACCGCGTGTGCCTGCTGATAGAATATCCCTCCGCCGCCCAGCAGCACCAGCGCAAGGCAGGCCGCCGCCAGCGTCGTCCACCGTTTCTTTGTCGTTTTCTTCGTCGTCATGGGGATCTCCGTTCCTTTCCGCTCCTCACAGCGGGAGAGAACGCCGTTCACGTCGTTTGGCGCGGTCTTTTCCACCGCCGAAGCCAGACGCTGCTCCATCTTTTCATTGGTCATCGGGCGTCATCTCCTTCCAGACAGCTTCGCATCTTTTTCAATGCTCGGTGATACTTCGACAGGACGGTGGGGAGGGGCAGCTCCAGCAGAGCGGTGATCTCCCGGTGCTTCATACCCGTGACCGCGTGGAGCAGCACGATGCGCCGCTCCTCGGCGCGGATGGCATTCTGCGCGGAGAGCCACCGACCGTAGGCGCCGCCGTACAAGTTCTTTTTTCAGTTTCCGCAGCGCGGACTTATACGCCTTCTCCGCTCCGCTGGGGCCGTTGTAGTTGAGATAGATCGCCAACTCCTGAAAGGTCATGCCAGCCTCGTCCGGCTGGCCGATGCCGAGGTAGCTCCGCGCCAGATTAAGCTCTCTGGGCGTCAGCACCTCCTCCATCCGCTGCATCAGCAGCGTCCGGCTCCTTTTGGAAAGACAGGAACTATTATATTGATACCTGACGATTTATTAATTTCGTAGTAGCAGTTGCGTGGAACGGCCAAATCTCTATCTGTTTGATTTATTAAAATGCAACGTCCAACTTATCCAGTATACAGTCGACTTCTCCTGTGCTAATCATTCCGAAATATGAAAGTGCATCATGGTTCTCTTGCTCAGAAAATAGTTCCGCAGTAAAGAATTCTGTTTCATAGTCTTATACGCCAAACTGCTCCTAACCATCGCCGCCTTAATGTATTTCTTGATGATGTCTTTATCATCCTGTGACATTGGAAGGCTTCCTATTTCCGCATTTCTTTTTGCATATAAATTTTATAGAACTTATGATTTAACTTCGCCAACGAGTCTTCAACAGTTCTATTCCAAAAATTTTCGCCAAAATCAGAATAGTATCCTTTTGACGTTCCAATCTTATTGGATGCCGCTTTCATAATGCTTCCTGATGAAATATCTAAGTACCATACCTTTTCTCCGAATCCGACTCGTCTCAAAAATATTTTAAGATACTATTAGGAAGTTGAATGTGCGAATTGATAGCCATGCGTCCTACTTTCTCCTTATTTCTCTTAAATTAAATACTTAAATAATTTTACATTATAGTATAGCAGGGACTTCAGCTTTCACCAAGAGATAGAGATATATTTTTTATAATAAAAAGCATTCCAAACAATAGGTCTGGAATGCTTTTGGTACGCCCGACTGGATTCGAACCAGCGGCCTACAGAGTCGGAGTTATCAGGCCGGCAAACTGGAAACCCCTGCAGGACAACGGTTTGGTTGGTATCGCACAAATTTTTGGCATTTTGAGAGAAAAACCTCAGAAGCCTTAGGGCAGGGCTTCCGAGGTTTTTCGCGGTAGTAGTCAAATAGTAGTCTGAGCGTTATACAAGCAACTCCATCAATTTCCTTGCGGCATCCATGCAATCCTGTGCTTCCTCTTCGGACACAGGCATATAAGAATCAGATGGATAGCGGGTTTCAATATAAAACTGGTTTACATACGCACAGTCTCTGAGGTTGCCTTTCAACGGCGCCCCTGCCGCAGTTGCCTTTCTGCACAGGAATACAAGGCTATGCCCGTCCAGCAATTCGCCTGTTGTTTTGAGTAGCCAGCCTTTAAGCATCTTCTCCATCGTCTGCTGGCAATGAAACGCGACTAAATCGTTACCGCCATCATGCTCCATTAAGATTTCCGCGCCGCGCAAGTCATGTGCCGCTTTTTTAAACCAGTCCTTATAACGAAGGCTGTCACCCATAGAGTACAACCCCCTCCCTGTTCAGCTTGTGGGCAAAGCTCTGGCTATCTGCCGCACTGCATTCCCTCCTCCGGCGTATACAAAAAAAGGAAGTCAATCGGCGTATCAGATTCCGTATCACAATACAAATCTGTCAGCAGTGAACGCTTATCATGGGTTGACGCAATGATGCAAAGGTCAATATCACTCTTTGCTGTCGCGGTTCCCCACGGCCCAGGCCACACCCTGCCTTGTTCGCGCGGAACAGAAGGCAATCGGCCGCCACGTCGGTGAAGCCTCGGCGCCGTTCACCGTGGTGGGTGCAGTGCCCATCGTGCGATACAGGAAAGTCACGCTCTGGCCGCGCGTGCAGGTATTGTTGACGCCGAAAGTACCGTCAGCCAAACCGTTTGTAATGCCGTTTTCCAGCGCCCATGCCACTGCGTCATAGCAGTAGCTGCCGGGGAGCACGTCGGCAGGAACCTTGGCCGTACCCTTTGGGAGCGGGAGAGCCAGCGGCGCGCCACAGGAACGTGACAATCTGAGCCACGGGTGCAGGGGTCATTGGAACCGAACAGACCATTGTCCTTGCCGTTGGTAATGCCATTCTTTACAGCCCATTCCACAGCCTTGGCATAATAAGCGTCGGCGGGAACGTCCGCAAAGATGGAAGCCGCCTGCTCCTCGACAAACTCAGCGGAAACAGTGACCTTGCTGCCGGGCATGGTGAAGGTGTACTTGCCGTTGCCCTTATCGGTCAGCTTGAGCTTATTGCCGCTGGCGTCCTTGACGGTGAGTTTGTCCAACTCGTAGCCCTTATCGGGGGTCACGGTGATGGTCACGCGGTCGCCCTTGGAGGCGTTCTTGGGGCTGACGGTCACATCGCCTGCGTCTTTGGCAGCAAAGCGTAGCGAACACGAGTGTATACGCCGCCTGCGCC
>VOFG01003186.1_pt1 | contig 17393 bp, 28 predicted proteins | sample 5384171 | NCBI WGS metagenome assembly VOFG01 (sample SAMN12384726, study PRJNA508395) | human gut metagenome | isolation source: healthy gut F | host: Homo sapiens
CGAACAAGATCAACTGGATTTGCGTATGGGATCAAGGAGCGTTACAAAGTCGGGCAGCTTCGACTTGGAACGTGAAGAGTGTTCCGGCAAACTACATCATTAACCAAAAGAAAGAAATTGTCGGTAAAACTTGTACGGCAGTCGTTTGGAAGACCGTTTGAACGACTTGTTGAAAAAATAATTATATTGGACGAACATATCATCATGCAGGGTAAGAAGGTTTATTTTCTTTCAGATGCACACTTGGGTGCCAAACTATTGAAAGATAATCGGGAGAGAGAAATTATGCTCGTGGAGTTTTTGCAAAAGCATCAAACCTGATTGCTTGGAACTTTACCTGCTTGGTGATATGTTTGATTTTTGGTTCGAATACAAACATGTCGTCACCAAAGGCCACGTACGCTTTCTTGCCGAACTGGCCAATTTCACGGACCAGGGAATTAAGGTACATTTCTTCACGGGCAACCACGACATCTGGGCTTTCGACTACTTGGCAAAAGAATGGTGTTATCCTGCATACTTCCATGATGGAAACCACGCTAAACGGAAAGTCTTTCCTTATCGGACATGGTGACGGCCTGAACCCGAACGACAAAGGGTATCTTTTCCTGCGTAACGCTTTCCATAATCGTTTTCTACAAAGATGTTTCCGGTTTATCCATCCCGACTGGGGGATCACTTTAGCCAATAAATGGTCATCCCATTCCAGACTAAAAGGAAACGGGACAAATTGAGGCTAGGGGTTATCTGGGAGATGACAAAGAAGAAATCGTTATTTATTGTCGGAATATCTTAAAAGAACACCACGTGGATTATTTCATTTTGGTCATCGCCATTTGCCTCTCAATCTTGAACTTGAATCCAACAGTCACTATATCAACACGGGAGACTGGATCACGCATTTCAGTTATGCCGTATTCGACGGAGAGAAGGTTTTTCTTGAAAAAACTCGATCGCAAGAAATAACCTATTTTGCATTGTTTTCATGTGAAATAATCTTAACTTACATGCCTGTATGTGAAACATAAGATCAGACGGTATGTTAGTTAAAATTTTCGGGGGTGCAGTGTACGGAATCAACGCTTTGACCATCACTATCGAGGTCAATATTCTTTGGGGAGCGAAATTTATTATTGTCGGTTTACCCGATAACGCTGTAAAGAAAGCCAGCAACGAATTGATTCCGCCCTCCGGGAAATCGGGCTAAAAGATTCCGGGTAAACGAGTCATCATCAACATGGCTCCTGCCGACGTGAAGAAAGAAGGATCGTCTTTCGACCTACCGCTAGCCATTGGAATCCTTGCGGCTAATGACCAGTTACCTAACGCACAACTGGATAAATACTTGATCATGGGTGAATTATCATTGGATGGTAGCCTACAAGCGGTCAAAGGGGTACTTCCCATCGCCATACACGCCAAAAAGAAGGTTTTAAAGGTATTCTTCTGCCCCACCAAAATGCTAACGAGGCTGCCGTGGTTCAAGATTTTGAAGTTTACGGTTTCCACCATCTGAGTGAAGTGATCGCTTTTTCTGAAACAGGAAAAAAGACTTCTCTCCCATTTCTTTCGATCAGCAAGTCATGACAGCATTTCCCGATGATGACTTGCTTGATTTCAAAGACGTAAAGGGACAAGAAAACGTGAAACGTGCGATGGAAGTTGCAGCAGCAGGCGGACATAATATGATCATGATCGGCTCCCCCGGTTCGGGAAAAACCATGCTAGCCCGAAGATTACCGACAATTCTCCCTCCCATGACCATCGAAGAGGCACTGGAAACAACGAAAATCCACTCCGTAGCGGGAAAGATTCAAAATAATCATTCCTTAATCATCTCACGTCCATTTCGTTCGCCGCATCATACCATATCTGATGTCGCTCTTGTTGGCGGGGATCTTGGCCTCAACCGGGGGAAATATCACTTGCTCACCATGGCATCTTATTTCTAGATGAACTCCCAGAGTTTCGCCGGGCAGTACTGGAAGTATTGAGACAACCACTTGAAGATCGGAAGATTACCATCAGTCGTTCCAAGTTCAGCGTGGAATATCCGGCTAACATCATGCTGATTGCATCCATGAATCCTTGCCCATGTGGGTACTATAATCATCCCACGAAGGAATGTAATTGTCCGCCCGGGCCGTTCAAAAATACTTATCGAAAATATCCGGTCCTTTACTCGACCGGATTGACATATATTGAAGTGATTCCCGTAGAGCTTGACAAGATCACAAATTCCTCGGACAGTGAACCAAGTTCTGTTGTTCGAGCTAGGGTGATCGCCGCCCGGGCTATCCAGACCCAACGTTTTCAATCTTACCCCGGGATTTATTGTAATGCCCAGATGACCTCACCGCTACTAAAAAAGTATTGCCCGCTAGACGATAAATGTGTTGCACTACTAAAGATTGCCATGCAACGTTTCGGACTTTCCGCCCGAGCTTATGACCGGATCATCAAATTGTCCCGAACAATTGCCGACCTGGACCATAACGAGAAAATAACCCCGCAATATATCGCCGAAGCCATACAATACCGAAGTCTCGACAAGGACGGATGGGGAGGATGAAAAAAGTAAAAGATAAAAGTGAAGTGAAAAAACAACTTTGTATTTTTTAGTTTTTATCTTTTTTACCTTTACCTTGCCATTATACCCGGCTTAGTATATCTTCAAGTCCTTGGAAATGATTTTTATAATCTTCGGCACTTCTGCGAATCACCTCGAAAGCCTCTTCCTTATTATAGACATGAGTGATTTCCGTGCGTCGTTCCTCTCCGGGAAGATCCTTGTAGGTTAAAAAATAATGCCGTAACCTGTCAATCACCACGTGTGGTAATTCGGAAATATCATTATAAATATTATATGTGGCATCATGTTTCAACACGGCAATAATCTTATCGTCCGCCTCGTTCTTATCCAACATCCGGAATCCCCCGATAGGACGAACTTCCGCAATAATATCCCCGTGAGAGATCGTTTTTCTCGGTCAGGACACAAATATCAAGCGGGTCTCCGTCCCCGTGAATATCCGTTCTCTCGGTCTGCGCCATACAATACTCGGCGACTAAATCTCCGCAATAAGTCTGCGGCAAAAAACCATATAAAGCGGGAACCACGTTCGAATACTTCTGCGGACGATCTATTTTTATATACCCACTCACTTTATCCAACTCGTACTTCACCGTGTCCGTCGGTACCATCTCTATAAACGCGGTAACCACGTTCGGCGCATCCCCCAATATCCAAACCATGCCACGGATGTGACTTGTACCTAAGTCCCATCAAACGGACAATAGGATCATTAATTTTATTTTCCCATAACTTATATTATTAAAAACATGTACACCTCTTTATTATTCCAAGAACAAATGCGCCTCGATTTGCTCGATCAGGATATGAATCACCTTGATGTGAATCTCCTGAATCCGATCGGAATACCCGTTCCAAGGAACACAAATATTCACGTCACACATATTCTTCATTTTACCGCCATCCTTACCGGTTAACCCGATCACCAACATACCCTTGCGGTGAGCCGCATCAACGGCTTTCACAATGTTCTCTGAATTACCGGAAGTACTGATTGCCAATAACACATCACCCGCTTTCCCGTGTGCCTCCACGTAACGGGAAAACACATACTCAAACCCGAAATCATTGGCCACGCAAGTCAAGTGAGTCGGATCGGAAATTGCCATTGCCGGTAGTGCGGGACGGTCTCCCCTAAAACGTCCGGTAAGTTCCTCGGCGAAATGCATAGCGTCACTCATGGAACCACCATTTCCACAACTTATGACCTTACCCCCGTTTTTCAATACCCGGGATAATATCTCTGCCGCCAATCCGACTTGTTCCAACTTCTCCTCATCCGCCACGAAATCAGCTAACACTTGCTGCGCCTCCAAAAACTTTTCTTGATACTATCCATATATTCGGGTATTACATTTATCTTATTCTTTTTCCATTCAACGATTTTTCCCCTCTCTTTTTCAACATCCCGGGGAACCACTTGTCGTATATCTTCACAAAGCAAATCAATCAACTTCTGTTTCGTGAAATGACGGGAATATATCACACTGACTTCCCGTAAAGGTTTTGGACACCGTGAAAGAACGAACTTTGCTTTTTTCTTTTCCTCCGTCATATACAACGTGGCTAACTCAGGAATCAAGGTAAATCCTCCTTCCCGATCCACGATCTTCATCAAGGTCTCTAAAGAATTACTCTCAAAATCAAAAGGCAAATTCTTATGTTGCGTTCCTCGCATCTCACATAAATTCACTACTTGATCTCGGAAACAATGCCCGTCTCCCAACATCCATAGCTCAGGAGTTGCAATATCTTGTGTTTCTACGTTTTCTTTTCAAAAGTTCATGATCGGGGTGAGCGTAGATCATCATCTCCTCGTAAAACACGGGCTGTTCCACAATCTTATCGTCATGATAAGGGTGTCACGAATACCCCCACGTCCAACGTGTCATGTTTCAATCGTCGGATAATCTCTTCCGAAATTAATTCTTCCACTTCCACCTGTACCCCAGGGATAACGACGAATATAATCCCCGATGAATATCGGTAATAAATAAGGAGCCAGCGTGGGAATAATACCTATTTTTAGGGATCCCGCTACCTCCTGTTTCTCTTCATTAATAATCTCTTTTATTCTTTGAGTCGAGGCCAGCACAATTCTTGCCTGTTCGATCAACTTGTAACCGATGTCGGTAGGAACAACCGGTTGCCGGCTCCGATCGAAAATGATTACACCCTAGATCATCTTCCAGCTTTTTAATTTGCATACTCAGTGTCGGCTGTGTCACGAAACACTTGTCGGCGGCTGTTGCAAAATGCCGGAATTCATCGACCGCAACAACATATTCTAATTGTGTCAGTGTAATCATATATTATTATTTCTAATCAAAAAAATCTTTCATCTTGGAGAAGATACTTTTCTTGTCACCACTTCCCGGCTTAAAGCCTTCCGCCTCTTTCATCTTTTCCACGAGTTTTTCTCATCCTTCGACAAATTCTTAGGAATCCACACGTTCACCTTTCGCCAACAAATCCCCTTTACCGTAACCGTTCACATCAGGCAATCCTTTTCCTCGCAAACGCAATATTTTACCCGGCTGGGTACCTGCCTCAATTTTCACTTTTACTTTCCCTTCGATGGTCGGAATCTCAACCGTTTCCCTAACACGGCCTCTGGGTACCCAATAAACACGTTGTATAATAAATCATTCCCATCTCTTACCAACTCCGGATGCTCTTCTTCTTCTATCAACACGATCAAGTCTCCGTTCACACCACCGCGACGAGCTGCGTTTCCTTTACCACTCAAAGACAATTGCATCCCTTCACCCACTCCTGCTGGAATATTGATAGAAATCACCTCTTCCGACATCAACACGCCCTCCCCATTACAGAAAGTACATTTTTCATTGATAATCTTTCCTTCGCCCTCGCAAGTCGGACACGTGGAAGTGGTTTGCATCGCTCCCAGTATCGTATTTTGTACCCGGGTCACTTGTCCCGATCCTTTACAGGTCGAACAAGTGGAATAGGATTTTCCATCCTTTGCTCCCGTTCCGTTACAATGCTGACAAGCCACGTATTTCTTTACCTTGATTTTCTTCTCAATCCCGGTAGCAATTTCCTGAAGGTTCATTTTCACCTTCACTCTCAAGTTCGTTCCCCGGTTTACCCGGCGGGCACTACGGCCACCACCAAAACCTCCGAAACCACTAAAGCCACCGAAACTTCCGAAAATATCCCCGAATTGAGAGAAAATATCATCCATACTCATGCCGCCACCAAAACCTCCTTGTCCAGCCCCTCCTACTCCGGCATGACCGAACTGATCATAACGACGTCGCTTCTCTTCGTTACTCAGCACATCGTATGCTTCAGCGGCTTCTTTAAATTTTTCCTCGGCCTCCTTGTCCCCGGATTTTTATCCGGGTGATACTTCAAAGCCAGTTTTCGATATGCTTCCTTGATCTCAGTGGCATCAGCACTCTTAGATACCCCCAACACCTCATAATAATCTCTCTTTTCCATTACCACGCAACTATATTTTATTCACCAACAACCACTTTCGCAAAACGCATCACCTTATCATTCAAGTAATATCCCTTCTCGATACAATCCAACACTTTACCCTTTAACTCCGGAGTCGGAGCCGGAATTGTTGTTACCGCCTCGTGAATATCCGTGTTAAAATCAACATTTTCAGTTTCGATTTCTTTCACGCCATTCTGTGTCAGAAAAGACTTAAAATTAGCATAGATCAAATCCACCCCTTCTTTTAGAGCTGCCACATCCTTCGCCGTACTCATACTCTTCAAGGCTCGTTCGAAGTTATCCACCACGGGTAAAATATTACTTAGCAATTGTTCCCCAGCACTCTTGGTTAACTCCATTTTTTCCTTCAAGGTACGTTTCCGATAATTATCGAACTCCGCAGACAAACGTAAGTATTTATCATTCATCTCGATCAGTTTCTGTCCCAACTCTTCCAATTGCTTGTCCTCTTTTCGGCAAGACTCGTCCTCTTTCTTTTTGTGAGCTTCTCCTGATGTTTTTCTGAATTCACTTCTTCTTTTCCGTATCGTTCGTCTGTGACTCTTCAAACTCGTTCTCCTGAGTCGATCTCTTCTCTTCTGCCATATCGTATATAATTTTTTTATGAATAAACATTTTAAGCTACTCTTTCCAAGCAAAATCCCTGCCAACCGTCAACATGCCACATTGACAAGCATTACGAGTGCCAATGTGGCACAAATAGCTGCCACAAAGATAGTAAAAGATATTCTTCCGATTCAACTTTTCAGCACTTAATGGGATTAAAGCATCCCATTATCCGCAAAACTATAATACCGATTAGGGCAAACAACAATGTGATCCAGCAACGTTATGTCTAATACACGTCCAGCCTCCTGTACTTTCTTTGTCAAAGTAATATCATGGGAACTTGGACGATCATTACCGCTGGGATGATTATGAGCTATCACGATAGAACAAGCTTTTCGATTCCAGCACCTTCCGGAATATCATACGAATATCAATATTGTACTCTCTATGCCCCCTGAAAACAAGCGATCGCATGACTTAATTCGGCAAGCACTTGATAAGGTGACGACCCAAAATTCCTCATGATCCAGATCTCCAATCAACGGCTGAAGATAATCGTACAAATCCCTGCTAGTCGTCAACGCCGGTTCCTCCCTAGCCGTCGACAATGCCCGCCGGCGCCCCAATTCCATAGCAGCAATAATCGAGGCTGCTTTTGCCATCCCAACTCCTTTATAGCGGTTCATAAAATCCGATACAGAAAGACGAGCCAACATATTCAAATCATTACTGGCATCCGTCAAAATCCGGCGAGACAAATCCAAGGCTGATTCCCCTCCACTCCCCGAACGGATTAAGATTGCGAGCAACTCGTTTGTCGAAAGTGCGGTAACACCTTTCGACAACATCTTTTCCCTGGGGCTTATCATCTTCCGCCCACGAGGAAATCGGGATATAATTTCCAGTCATAATTTTTTCTTTACAACTGGCAATGTAGCTATTTTTTTTGCAATAAAAAAATCTCGAGAAGTAATTTCTCAAGATCAACCGACACATAGAAATAGAGGTAACAAACAAATTGTTTGTTACCTCAATATCTTAAGATATTAAAATTACAGTTTATTCACATGTAAAGCTAAACTAGACTTCAAGTTAGCTGCTTTGTTCTTGTGGATAATATGTTTTTTGCTAATTTATCCAACATAGCCGAAACTTTCGGCAACAAGTCTGCTGCAGTCTCCTTTTCGGTCATTGCACGTAGCTTTCTAACGGCATTTCTAGCAGTCTTTGCGTAATAACGATTGTGTAATCTTCTTTTTCAGTCTGCCTTATTCTTTTTTCTGATGATTGATGATTTGCCATCTCTACAAATTAATTTAATTCAACTTTGTAGTCCGTACGAGAATCGAACTCGTGTTACAAGAATGAAAATCTTGCGTCCTAACCCCTAGACGAACGGACCATAAAACCCACTAAAATCTCGGTAGTCCGTACGAGAATCGAACTCGTGTTACAAGAATGAAAATCTTGCGTCCTAACCCCTAGACGAACGGACCATCGTTAAACATTTTGCGCTTTTGCTCTAGTAGTCCGTACGGGAATCGAACCCGTGTTACAAGAATGAGAATCTTGCGTCCTAGCCCCTAGACGAACGGACCATCTTTTGCTTTAGCGGTTGCAAATATACGGCAAATTTCATTCCTACCAAAGAAAACGTGATTTTTTTTTCACACTACTGATTGTTTAACAATGTACATACGATCAATTAACTGTAAATCAACATTATGCCAAAACAACCCTATGTTAATAAAAATAACCCCTCTAGCCTGCCCTAGGCAAACTCATGCCGCATAAAACATACTTAAGCCGTACACAATGAAATTAATTCCTTACCTTTGCCTCCGTAAACCATTGAAATCAATTTTCAACTATTATGGCTAAATTATATCTGATCCCAACCCCAGTAGGTAATCTTGAAGACATCACGTTAAGAGCACTTCGTATACTTAAAAGAAGTTCCTCTCGTCCTCGCCGAAGATACCCGCACTTCCGCAAAATTATTAAAACACTACGAGATCAACACCCCTACTCTCTCATCACAAATTCAACGAACACCAGCAAGTGAACCGTATTGCCGAGCGCATTGCCCGGGGGGAGGACGTGGCCTTAATCAGTTACGCAGGGACACCCGGTATCTCCGACCCGGGATTCCTGCTTGTACGTACCTGTATCGAGCAAGGCATTGAAACCGAATGCCTGCCGGGAGCTACGGCATTTGTTCCCGCACTTGTAAACTCGGGCCTTCCCTGCGACCGCTTTTTGTTTTGAAGGATTCCTACCACAAAAAAAAGGTCGTCAAAAAAACTTATAGCTCTTGCTGAAGAGGAACGTACAATGATATTCTACGAATCACCATTCCGTCTGGTAAAAGGCCCTCGAGCAGATGGCCGAATTCTTCGGGGAAAACCGCCACGCCTTGTGTCGCTCGCGAGATCAGTAAACTTTTCGAAGACTTCCAACGGGGTACGTTGAAAGAACTAATCAATCATTTCACCGAAAACAGGGGTGAAGGGAGAAATCGTCATGATCGTGGAAGGTAAACCCAAAAAAGAAGAGGAAGAATCAGAATAAAAATGGGGACTCAACCAAGTCCCCATCTTCATATCTATTTATTTGCATTTCTGACATTCAAAATATTTCCAGACTCCGGCAGCAAGATAGCGCCTAAAAATGGGGCGATTATGAACAACCATAACTGACTCAAAGCATTACCACCTTCAAAAATAGCGGGAGCAATACTTCGAGCCGGATTAACCGAAGTTCCTGTCACAGGAATACATACAATATGGATCAAAACTAAAGATAGACCTATCGCCAATCCGGCAAATCCGGCAGGAGCGTTAGCACTCGTGGAACCCAGAACAACAAGGATAAAGATAAAGGTAAACACCAACTCCGCCACAAAAGCCGGAACCATATTTCCTTCCCCGTACATATTTGCCTCCCGTTCCTTCCAACCCCATCCCGGAAGAAATCACGTAAAGAATCGCCGAACCGATAAAAGCACCTATCACCTGAAATAACATATACATCCCAGCATCCTTTCCACTCATTCGCCCCGTCAAGAAAACACCTAATGTAATGGCCGGATTAATATGACATCCAGAAATACCACCAATAGCATATGCCATTGCCACCACAGACAAACCGAAAGCGAAAAGCAATTCCCCAAGAAACCGATTTCTGCTCCGGCAATAACAGCACTACCACACCCCATAAGCACAAGTACCATGGTACCAATCATTTCAGCTACATACTTTTTTCATAAATGTGTTTTTAAGATTTTAGTAATACAAATATACTAGAAAAATTAAGCATATTATCCTGCCCAAAAAGAAAAGACTCCTATAACAATTGTCACAGAGTCTTTTTTTCCCTATAAAACAAATTTCAATTACTTGCTGAATTTCCGTCCGTGGAACTGAGCATTATCACCTAATTCTTCCTCGATCCGAAGTAATTGATTGTATTTTGCCATGCGATCAGAACGGCTCAATGATCCCGTCTTAATTTGTCCAGAATTGGTTGCCACCGCAATATCTGCGATAGTTGCATCCTCTGTTTCCCCGGAACGATGAGAGGTCACCGACGTGTAGCCGGCACGGTGAGCCATATCAATTGCGTCCAACGTTTCAGTTAATGTACCAATCTGGTTTACCTTAATCAAAATGGAATTAGCACATCCCATTTCAATGCCTTTCTTCAAATACTGCACGTTTGTCACGAACAAATCATCTCCTACTAACTGGCAACGGTCCCCGATTCGCTCTGTCAGTAATTTCCAGCCTTCCCAATCGTTCTCACTCATACCATCCTCGATAGAATCGATCGGGTAACGGGAAATCAATTCTTCCAGATAAGCTACCTGCTCGGCTGAAGAACGCTTTGCGCCCGTCGCTCCTTCAAATTTAGAATAATCGTAAACCCCATCCTGATAAAATTCAGAAGAGGCGCAATCCAACCCGATCATCACATCCTCACCTGCCTTGTACCCGGCAGCCTCAATAGCTTTAATAATAGATCCCAAAGCATCTTCCGTTCCTTTCAACGCGGGAGCAAAACCCCCTCGTCACCCACGGCCGTACTCAACCCGCGGTCGTGAAGAACTTTCTTCAAACTATGAAAAACCTCCGCTCCCATCCGCAAAGCCTCACGGAAAGATTCTGCCCCAACCGGACGAATCATAAACTCCTGAAAGGCAACGGGGCGTCAGAATGAGATCCCCCGTTAATAATATTCATCATCGGCACTGGCAACACTTTCGCATTCACACCTCCGATGTAACGATATAACGGCATTTCCAATGCGTTAGCGGCAGCTTTCGCACAAGCCAATGACACTCCTAATAATGCATTGGCACCTAAATTACTCTTGGTCGGCGTACCGTCCAATTCCAATAAAACACGATCAATTCCTACCTGATCGGTCACGTTCATTCCCAATAAGGCATCAGCAATCACCGTATTTACATTATTCACGGCTTTGGTTACCCCTTTACCGCCATATCTTTTCTTGTCTCCATCACGCAATTCCAGTGCTTCATGTTCTCCCGTGGACGCTCCGGACGGAACCGCAGCACGGCCCATCGCCCCACATTCCAGAATAACATCTACTTCTACGGTCGGATTTCCTCTTGAATCCAACACTTCTCTTCCGATAACTTCTGTAATATACATTCCTCTTAACTTTAAAAGTTCGTAAATAAATTGTTGTGACTAAGATACGTAAAAACAATTGGAAAAAGTCACATGATTTAGTTTATAAAGTTCCTTGTCATAAACTTTTTGTTTCAATAAACTTTTCAAGGAAAGATTTGTCTTAATAGTGCGAAGATTTGGTTTGTAATTAAAAAACCCAATTCATTCTTCGACGGAATGTTCAATTGTGTATAAAATGTATATGAGTAAAGTAAAAGAAGCTGTTTTAGCTATCTTCTTCACGTTGTTTGCCCTATCTGGCTTTTGCCCAAACGGGAAGTGTCAGAGGACGAATTATAGATGCTAAAACGAAGAGACCCTTAGAGTTTGTCAACGTGAGTATCCGAGCCACGGGAACTCAAACCCCGTTAACCGGAACAGTCAGTGATTCAACCGGAGTTTTCCGTATCAACCGAGTGAAAAACGGGACTTACACGCTCACCGCCTCGTTTATCGGTTACAAATCCGTGGAAAAAGAATTCACGATCTCGCCGACAGCAAGAAACGTGAACGTGAAAAACATCCTTTTAGAAGAAGACAGCCAAGTGATCGACGAGATACAAGTTGTGGGCAACGGGCTCAAATGAGATTCGAAATCGACAAAAAAGTCTTTGACGTGGAATCCAATATTTCCCAAGCCGGGGGATCAGCCAGCGAACTACTTGAAAATATTCCCTCGGTAGAGGTAGACAACGAGGGCGAAATCTTTACGAGGAAACTCAAGCGTAACGATCTGGATCAACGGTAAGGCATCAGGCTTGTCTGCGGACAACCAAGCCCAAATTCTGGAGCAAATTCCTGCCGAAAGCATCGAGCGTATAGAATTGATTACAAACCCTTCGGCAAAATTCAGTCCGGAAGGGACTTCCGGTATCATTAATATCATTTGAAAAAAAACCGGAAAGCCGGATATTACGGTAGCTTCCAAGTCGGGGCAGACATTTTGGGCGGGTATAATGCCAGCGGGAGTATAAATTATAGTAGTGGTAAAATTGAATCTTACCTTAATGTCGGGTACCGCCAAAGGAAATCGGAAGGTAAAGTATACCGACCGCATCAATCTGGATGACCAAGGTAATCCGATCTCTACCTGAATCAGAAAGGCTGGAATGATCGGGATGGCGGTTCGCTCTTCACCCGGGCAGGCCTAACACTACATCTCACCCAGACCGACCATATCGGAATTGAAGGATTCGGACATTTCGGTTCCCGAAATTCCAACAACACCATCCGTTACGAAAGTGATGTTCCCGGATCCTTCACCAGCAGCGAACGCATCAGCGATTCAGATAACTCCTCGAAAGGGGAAATATCAACCTCGACTACAAGCACGAATTCAGCGAAACAGTAATCTCGTGGCTCGTGCCTCGTGGGATTTATGGGTTTCTGACGGGACCAGTACATACAAACAACATTCCCTCTACCCAGAGAATAAAGAAACCTCCTCTTGGCAACAACAGGAAAGTGACAACCGCTCACAAAGCTGGGAATTTCAAGCGGACTACGTGAATCAATTCACGGAAGAGAGTAAGTTGGAGGCAGGTTACAAAGGTACGCTCAGCAGCCAAAAAAGTCCCGTGGAAACCTATTCCGGTGAAACGGAAACAACAGCCGTCTTTGATGAATTGTTGTATAACAAATATTCCTATGACCGAAATATCCAAGCTTTATACGCCACGTTCTCCACGAAAGTGAATAACTTCGGGCTGCAACTAGGCTTACGGGGAGAATACACGGACACGGAGACCAAATCACTGGGATACGGAGAAACCGAGGCCACGGCCGTTCCTTATAAAGACGACTATTTCAGTTTATTCCCCTAGCCTGTTTCTCTCGTACAGTCTCCCGAAAAATCATGAAATACAGGTCAACTACACCCGACGAATTTCACGTCCCAGAGGCTGGCAATTGAACCCGTTTATGAACATGACCGATTCACTTAATATCTCGTTCGGTAATCCTTACCTTTCCCCGGAATATTCCAATTCCTTCGAGTTGAATTATATCAAGACTTGGGAAAAACACACGCTATCCGTCTCCACCTACTACCGGAACACGGACGACGTGATCCAACGTATTCGTTACCGGGAAGGAGATGTCATGAAAAGCACGTCGGCTAACATTACACAATCTTCTTCCGCCGGAGCCGAAATCGTGGCAAAAAAAACAAACTACTGAAATTCCTAGACTTTACAACAACCCTGAATTTCTATTATAACGAACTGGAAGGCTTTTCTTACCTCCCGGCAGGTGCAGACACCCCAGTTACGGAGAACGGGACGATAACTTCTCCTGGACAGGTAAAATCATTGCCAATGCCATGCTACCGTACGCCATCTCGTTACAGGCTACCGGAAGCTACAACTCCAAACAGATTATTGCCCAAGGCCACCGGGAGGCAAGTTACCGCTTAGATCTGGGAGCCCGGAAGTTTTTCTTTGACCGGAAAATAAACCTTAGTATAAGCGTGCAGGACATTTTGAATTCCCGTAGTTGGCACAGCATCACTTCCGGTAACGGATTTAAACAAGATAGTGATAGTTGGAGAAAAGGCGGGGTTTTCCGTTTCACGCTAAGCTATAACTTCGGAAACATGAAAGCTTCCAAGCAAAAACAACAGCGCCCTTCGGAAGAGATGAACATAATGGAAGAAGAGTTTTAATTTTTAATTATCATTTCCCTAACGTCCACCTTTGTCCGGCCCGATTCTGCGGAGTATTCCGTTAGCTTTGAGCCGGGCAAAATGTTTTTCTATCGCTTTCCGACGAATAATTTTCTCCCTACAGCCAAACAATCGTTCCCCTAAAAATAACCCCGGACGCATTGCCCGGGGTCATTTTTTATCTGGAATAATACTTTATTCAGCTTTCGGAGCTTCTTCCGTAGCTGGAGCCTCAGCCACCTGAGTTTCCTCGGTAGCAGCAGGAGCAGCCTCTTTCTTAGCAGAAGGTCTTCTACGACGAGTCGTTTTTCTTAGCCTCTTCTTTCTTCACTTCAGTATAAGTCGTGTTATAATCCACCAACTCAATCATACACATTTCAGCGTTATCCCCAAACGGTTACCCAATTTCAAAATACGGGTATATCCTCCCGGGACGATTAGCAATTTTCTGTGCAACGTCACCGAACATTTCAGCAACAACTTCTTTGCGACGAAGGTAAGAGAAGACGGTTCTTCTAGAGTGAAGTCGTGTCGTTTTGGCTTTCGTCAAAAGCGGCTCAACATAGACCTTCAGGGCCTTAGCTTTAGCTAGTGTCGTTTGGATTCTCTTGTGAAGAATCAAAGAACAAGCCATATTAGAAAGTAGAGCATGTCTGTGAGAACTAGTTCTACCTAAATGGTTAATTTTCTTATTATGTCTCATTTTACTTATTCTTTGTCTAATTTATACTTGGCAACATCCATACCGAATTCAAGGTTATTGTTCTCCAAAGGGCTTCCAACTCAGTCAAGGATTTCTTACCGAAGTTTCTGAACTTCAACAAATCATTCTTGTTAAATTGGACAAGCTCACCCAGAGTTTCAACCTCAGCTGACTTCAAACAATTCAACGCACGCACGGAAAGATCCATGTCCACGAGTTTTTTTGTCTTCAACAGCTGACGCATGTGCAATACCTCTTCATCAAACTCTTCGTTTCCATATTTATCCTCCGTTTCAAGAGTAATTTTTCTCATCAGAGAACAACATGAAGTGATGGATCAAGATTTTAGCAGCCTCTTTCAACGCATCCGTGGGATTGATAGAACCATCAGTCTCGATGTCGAAAACCAAACGTTCATAGTCGGTTTTCCTTCTACACGGTAGTTCTCAATCTCGTATTTCACGTTTTTAATCGGTGTGTAAATAGCATCGATAGGAATTACACCAAGCGCGGCATCTGCAGGCATATTCTCTGAAGCAGGAACATAACCGCGTCCTTTTTGAATGGTCAACTCCATGTCTAGGCTCGTGGAAGTATCCATGTTGCAGATTACCAATTCCGGGTTCAAAACCTCAAACCCTTTCAGGAATTGATTCATATCACCGGCAGTAAACGTCTCCTGTCCAGAAACGGTAACGGTCAACTTTTCATTCTCCACGTCCTCCACTTTTCTTTTCAACCGAACCTGTTTCAAGTTCAAGATAATCTCGGTCACATCTTCGATGACACCAGGGATTGTCGCAAACTCATGATCTACACCTTGAATTTTAATACCGGTAATCGCAAAGCCTTCCAAAGAAGACAACAAGATTCTGCGTAGTGGATTACCAATAGTGATGCCGTAACCTGGCTCCAACGGGCGAAATTCGAATTTACCGAATCTATCCGTTGATTCAAGCATGATTACTTTGTCCGGTTTCTGGAAAGCTAATATTGCCATATATATTTTTATTTTACTACTTAGAATACAACTCTACGATTAACTGCTCTTTAATGTTCTCTGGAATATCTGCTCTTTCCGGAACATTAAGTAATTTACTCACTCATAGCTGCAGCATCCCACTCTAACCAAGAGTATCTGCTACTTCTATTTCCTCTCAATGATTCGTTAATCACTTCCAGTGCCTTAGATTTCTCTCTTACAGCAACAACATCTCCCGGACGAACGTGACATGAAGGAATGTTACATACGTGACCGTTGATGGTGATGTGTCTGTGAGAAACAAACTGACGGGCAGCCGCACGGGTAGGAGCGATTCTAAACGATAAACCACGTTATCCAAACGACATTCCAGTAATTGAAGTAATACCTCACCGGTTACTCCCTTACTACTTTCAGCTTTCTCGAATAAGATACGGAATTGTCTTTCCAACAAACCGTAAGTATATTTTGCTTTTTGTTTTTCTTTCAACTGAGTACCGTACTCAGAGATTTTTCTTTCTACGATGAGCAATACCGTGTTGTCCGGGAGGGTAATTACGATGTTCTAACGCTTTATCCGGTCCAAAATGGGCTCACCAAATTTTCTTGCTATCTTACACTTAGGTCCTGTATATCTAGCCATTTTATGATTTTAAATTTTAGATTTTAAATTTTAAATTCGATTCTTCAAATCGTTCGAATCTCAAATTTTACAATTTACAATTTACAATTTAAAATTACATTAGACTCTTCTCCGTTTGGGAGGACGACATCCATTGTGCGGAAGTGGCGTAACATCAATGATCTCGGCAACTTCGATTCCGCAAGCGTGAATAGCACGAATTGCTGATTCTCTACCGTTACCCGGTCCTTGACATATACCTTAACTTTTCTCATTCCCCAAATCGAAAGCAACTTTACCACAATCGGTAGCTGCCGTCTGGGCTGCATAAGGGTGTTTTTCTTTGATCCTCTAAATCCCATCTTACCTGCTGATGACCAAGAGATTACTTGTCCGCTTGAATTAGTCAACGAGATAATGATGTTATTAAAAGATGAATGAACGTGTGCTTGTCCCACGGCTTCAACTTTAACTAGCCGTTTCTTGTTTGATGTAGACTTCTTTGCCATAATTCAATCTCTAATCAATTATTTAGTTGCTTTCTTCTTGTTAGCAACAGTTTTCTTTTTACCCTTTCTCGTACGGGCATTGTTCTTCGTACTTTGTCCTCTTACCGGAAGACCGATACGATGTCTGATTCCTCTGTAGCAACCAATATCCATCAGTCGCTTAATGTTCATTTGGACTGAAGTTCTCAACTCTCCTTCTACTTTGTACCCACCATTGATGACATTACGTACAGCAGCTAGTTGATCGTCATTCCAATCCTTCACCTTAGTGTCAAAATCGATGCCGGCCTTTTCTAATATGGTCCTGGCACTACTTCTACCTATACCAAAGATATAGGTCAGAGCTATCTCCCCTCTCTTATTTGAGGGCAAATCTACACCAACGATTCTTGCCATAAATCTCTTTTACTCTTTTTTACTAAATTAATAATCAACCCTGACGTTGTTTGAACTTCGGGTTCTTTTTTGCAAATGACGTACAAAAACGCCTTTTCTTCTTACAATCTTGCAATCAGCACTACGCTTCTTAACAGATGCTCTTACCTTCATTGCTCAACAATTTAATTTTTATATCTAAATGTTAT
>VOFG01002781.1_pt1 | contig 17385 bp, 27 predicted proteins | sample 5384171 | NCBI WGS metagenome assembly VOFG01 (sample SAMN12384726, study PRJNA508395) | human gut metagenome | isolation source: healthy gut F | host: Homo sapiens
TGTCCGCCCCCAACAATATACCCTGCGTATGAAACAGAAACACAGGCAGCAACAAACCAACCATTGTATTTCCACTTTTCGCCTCCAACTCTCCCAATGAAAGTAAAGCTGCTCCCAGCAAAGACATCAATACTGCAAGTATCACCAAGAGGGACTTCTTCTCCCGAAGAAAAACATCATTGCAAAAGCAACAGCCAACGGATACATAAAATGTATGGTAAGCCACTCCCGCTAGCTATATTCTGATAAGCAATAATCAAAGCTAAATGAAGTAACGGCTCTCAACAAACTCAACAGAAAAACAACTCCCCAATCTTTTCCAGCCAATCGAAAATTGCAACCGGATAACAACCAAACACAATCAATACAATCGACGCCACTCCCAACGATAAGAAAGTACCTCGAAAGCCGAAAAACCGGCTAATAGCAAAGTGATAGAAAAAACAGAGCCAGCCAAAGTGGAGGAGATACCGCTGCATAAAGTATACCTTTTATACGATTACAAATTTTGAAACTACCAACTATCCGCAGCAATTTTTCTTTGTACTTTTTTTCTTTACACCGCACTCTTGACGTTTCTTTTCCATCATATCCTTTAAATCACAGCCACTTACGCAGCTATCACAAGGATTCTCACTTTCTCGCGTACGACGAAAAAAAGATAAATTCCATATATTACACGGGCAATGCAGAGTACAATCAGTACTCCGACTACCCATTCCTGCCAATTATTCATACAAACATTCCTCCAATCTGATAAACTGAAAATGCCACCAGCCAGGCCAGCCCTGTGGTATAGCAAGCTGCAAAGAGCGCCCACTTCCAACTGCCGGACTCTTGCTTAATAGCCGCCAATGCCGCAATACAAGGAAAGTAAATCAAAACAAACAGCATATAACAGAACGCCACTAAAGGAGTTATCGGAATCCGTTCAGCCAGGCTAGCCTCATCGGCCTCCGGATCATCCACATACAAAACACCCAGCGTACTAACGACCAGCTCTTTTGCCCCTACTCCGGAAATCAAACCGATACCCAACTTCCAGTCAAAGCCCATCGGCTTTATCACCGGCTCTATAGCCCGTCCTAACTGACCTATATATGAATTTTCCTGCTGTTCGGCTACTGTCTTATACGCATCATGATTCGGATAGTATCCCAGAAACCAAATGATAATAGAAGCAATCATAATAATCCCTCCCATTTTTTCAGATATTGCGCCCCTTTCTCCCATGTATGACGAAAATATGGATTTTTGCCGTCGGCATTCGATAAGGAGGAAGCTCCATCACAAAACGGCGTATCATCACCCTTTCACCAAAAACTTGCTGAAAAGACGCGCCAACAGCACAGCCAGAAAAATTCCGATCGCATAAATACTTAACAACACCAAACTCGCATTGTTCGGGAAAAAGCTCCTACCAACAAAAGATAAATGGGCAGACGCGCGCTACAAGACATCAACGGGTTAATCAACATCGTAATCAAACGGCTTTTCCGGTTCTCAATAGTACGGGAAGCCCATAATAGCGGGCACGTTACAACCGAACCCCATAATGAGCGGAATAAACGATTTGCCATGCAGCCCCATTTTATGCATGATCTTATCCATTATAAATGCTGCACGTGCCATATAACCTGAATCTTCCATCAGCGATATACAGAAATATAGAATAAGAATATTGGGCAAGAATACGATAACTCCGCCTACCCCGCCTATGATACCGTCTACCAGCATATCCTTCAACGGACCCTCGGCCATATTATTACGAATCAAGTCACCGATCTGCCCCACCAGCCATTCAATTCCCCATCATGGGATATTCTCCGAGTACAAATGTTCCCTCAAACATCAGGTACATGAAAAGGAGAAAGATAGGATACCCCCAGATACGGTGAGTAACGATAGCATCCAACACCTTGGTCGTCTGCGCCTGCTCTAGATGATTATCAGTAAACGTCTCTTTCAATGCACCACTGATGAAACCGTATTTGGCATCTGTTATGGCAGTTCACAATCTTCATTCATCGTTTCTGAATGCGTTGAACCATCTTGTCACGAATACGGAAAATCTCTCCCGCATTGGGCAGCGTACGTACAAAACGTTCTATATCCGGATCATTCTCCAATAACTTAATAGAAAGAAAACGAGTAGAATATTTATGACGAATGTATTCATTCTTTGATACTGATTCTTTCACAGCGTCAATGCTTTTTCCAGATCGGGACCATGATTGATATGGATATGACGGAATACACGCCGGTCTTCTTTTATGTTCGCGCACGTAATCCTCCAGATGTTCTTCCTCATGATTCTTCCGGTCTTCCAGAGAATCATGCCATTCGGTCAAATCTTTGAGAACTTCCGGATTCATATCCAATGTATTACCGCTGGATTCCAAGTTCATCGTAAATATTCAAAGCTACCACCATACGGACATTCATATCAATCAGTTGGGTAGTCAGATACAGATTTCGCTCCAAATTTGAAGAATCGACTACATTGATGATTACGTCCGGCGTTTCATCAACAATGTGACGGCGGACATAAATTTCTTCCGGTGTATAAGCTGACAGTGAATACGTTCCCGGCAAATCGACAATACGGAAATGATAACCTTCGAAATCGAAATATCCTTCTTTGGCATCTACCGTCACACCGCTATAGTTTCCTACATGCTCATGAGCGCCGGAAGCCAGATTGAAAAGAGAAGTTTTGCCTGAGTTCGGATTCCCGACCAGAGCAACGTTGATAGTACGGCGCTTACCTAACGCCAACCGTTTCATATCTTCTTCTTTTTACAGAAACATCTTCGGGCAGACCTTCGTGATATACAGCTTTTTCGGCTTGTTTTTTTGCTTCTTCCTCGCTGACTACCTCAATCATTTCCGCTTCCTGACGACGAAGAGATATTTCATAACCTAAGACTTTATATTTAATCGGGTCTTTCAGTGGAGCATTCAACAATACTTCAACAGTTTTACCTTTGATAAAACCCATCTCCACAATACGTTTACGAAAGCCTCCGTGTCCCAAGACCTTAACGATGACACCTTTTTCACCTGTTCCTAATTCGGATAAACGCATAACTATCTAAATTTTCGGCAAAGATAATTCATAACTTCCGAGCACGCAAATTATTTAGAATGTTTTTAAATAGCAGGATTTTTCGTATGCTGACGGTATCTAAATAAACCCATCAAAAGTTCAAGTCACAACAGGTAACTAATTCCCTGCCCATCTATTGAGTTTACATGCAACAATTAGTTCGTACCACTATAGTGGTACGCAAGAAGTACTATAGTTCCCCTTACGCCCTTACTATAGTGGCACGCAAGAGGAACTATAGTAGGACGAATTAGAAATCGCTAAAGAAAAAATTAATTTATGGGAGTTTTTCCTTAGTCAGTCCGATAAAAACAATTAGCATTCACTTGAGATACCTCAATAAACTATTATCTTTGCAGATATGATACAACAACGGGTTATACGATATATAGAGAAAGAGCATTTATTCTCGCCGGATGATAAACTTTTGGTTGCCCTGAGTGGTGGAGCCGACTCAGTTGCCTTTGCTGCGTGTACTCCACACAGCAGGTTATCAATGAAGCTGCCCACTGCAATTTCCATTTACGTGGTGAAGAATCAAACCGTGACGAACGGTTTGTCCGGCAACTTTGCCAAAAAATACGGCATCCGCCTGCATATCACCGACTTCAACACGACTCAGTACGCAACAGAAAAACGGATCTCGATAGAAATGGCAGCCAGAGAACTCCGTTACAACTGGTTCGAAAAGATAAAAAGAAGAGTGCGGAGCCCATGTAATCGCCGTAGCTCACCACCAGGACGACAGTGTAGAAACGATGCTGTTCAACCTCATTCGGGGTACAGGCATTACCGGTTTATTAGGAATCCGCCCCGAAACGGAGCAATCGTACGTCCGCTGCTCTGCATCATCCGGGAAGAAATCATCCGCTACCTGCAACAGATCGGACAAGACTTCGTAACAGACAGCACCAATCTGGAAGACGAATATACCCGTAATAAAATCCGCCTCAACCTGCTTCCACTAATGCAGGAAATAAATCCGTCGGTCAAAAACAGTCTGATAGAAACAAGCAATCACCTGAATGATGTAGCTACTATATATAATAAGGTAATAGACGAAGCCAAAACACGGATTATCACTCGGAAGGTATCCGAATCGATGCTCTACTGGACGAACCGCCCCCGAAAAGTTTTCTTGTTTGAAACATTGCATCCACTGGGATTCAATTCGGCACAAATCAAAGATATAGCCAATTCGCTTCACGGGCACCGGGGAAACAATTCGTCAGCAAAGAATGGAGAGTCATTAAAGACCGGAATTTGCTGCTACTGGAAACCATCCGGCCGGAAGACGAATCTACCCTTCCCTATCAATTAATAAAAGAGGAAAGAGAATTCACACCCGATTTCCGGATTCCACAAGGGAAAAAGAAACCGCCTGTTTCGATGCAGACAAATTAAATGAGGAAATTCACTGCCGCAAATGGCAAGCGGAGATACATTCATCCCCTTTGGCATGACGGGCAAAAAAAAATAAGCGATTATCTGACCGACCGCAAATTCTCCATCAGCCAAAAAAGAACGCCAATGGGTTCTCTGCTGCGGTGAACGCATTGCATGGCTGATAGGCGAACGGACAGATAACCGCTTCCGGATAGACGAAACGACTAAACGAGTGATTATCTACAAGATAGTCTGAGGCAATTTCTGTTTCTTGAAACACTCGGACAGCAAAGAAGCGAAAGGAGTATCATATTTCCTTGCCTTGTTTGCACATGCTTTCACACAGGCGCAGCATTTGATGCATTTTTCAGCATTCGTGTTCAGTTCGTCCCCTTTGGTAATCGCTCCTGCCGGACAACGAGCCGCACAGATGCCACAATGAGTACACAAGCTCTCATCTTCTATCCAAGGGGTACGGGGAAGCGGGTTCCGCTTTTACGCAGTTTGACCACCTTCCTCAAAAAGCGGAACAAGGGGAAGAACGGCTGACTGGGACGTTTGATGGCACGCACATCCACCTGATAAAGGGTATCGGATCCGGCAGCCTGCCTGAATTTTCTCCATTATTTTTTTCCGAAACTTCTGCATAATCCAAATCCGATTCATTCGGGCGACCGTCCGCAATGGGACATTTGTCAGTGCTATATGAATGTTCACCTATGAAGGTTGCTCCGGCAATCACCTTCAATCCGTGAGGGATGGCAAAAGCGTCCAGTTCCATCAACGCCTTCTCGTAGGCACGGTTTCCGTAAACCACGACCAATACGGCAGGAGTATCCAGACCGCGAATACTTTCCAGACGTTCCATAGCCAAAGGAGCCACATGACCTCCATATACAGGCACTACGATAACAGCTAATGCAGACGTAGGAATAACGGTTTCCTCGACAGTCTGCAATGTGAGATTTATCGAAATGACATTTTTTTATACCGGTTCCGTGAACAATTGCTTCGGCTACTTGTTTTGATGTGTGTGTAGGCGAAAAATAAATTAAACGAGCTTCATTTACTGTCATACTATTTTCTTTTTATACAGCAAAGATACGTTTTTACGCTGAAAAAAGTGTTTGATTGTTCATGAAACCAAAAATATTTATTATCTTTGCCCCGTTGAAACATTCTACGATTCAACACATACATCCCTAATTCATAATTAAAAACAAAACATATGCTCGCATATCTGCGGTTATTACGCTGTAGTAATGCTGTCCATATTTCATCAAGACAGAAATTTTTTAATAACTTACCATACTATATGTATAACATTATCCAATTGAACGACAAAAATCTGTCGGAACTTCAAGTTATTGCCAAAGAGCTAGGCATCAAAAAGCAGACTCATTTAAGAAAGAAGAACTTGTATACAAGATTCTTGATGAGCAAGCCATAGCCGGAGCCACTAAGAAAGTTGCCGCAGAGAAATTAAAAAGAAGAACGCAAAGGAGATAAAAACAAGCGTTCGCGCACAGCCGCACCTAAAAAAAGAAGAGAAAGTAGCACCTGCAGCCAAAAATGCGGAAGTTACTAAAAATAAAGAAAATGCTCCTGCAGCCAAACCTCAGCAACAGCCTAAAGAAGAGGCTGCCAACAAAGCCAAAGAAGCCTTCCCGTTGCTGAACCGAAGGCAGAGAAAGCTGCCCTAAGCGCAAAGTAGGCCGTCCCCGCAAAGACGCCAATATCGCTGAAAAAGCAGAAAACAAGGAGGTGGAAAACGCAAAACCGATAGTGAAACCAACAGAAGAAAAAAGTTGTTGCGGAAAAACGGTAGTGCACCGGCGGCTGAAAAAGCAACTCCGACACAGGAGACAGAAAAGAAAGTAAAGAAAACAAACCTGCCGTTGCAGAAAAACCGGTAATAGCCAAACCGCAAAAGAAATCGGCACCGGTGATCGACGAAGAAAGCACCATCTTATCCAGCGAAGACGATGATGACTTTATCCCAATCGAAGACCTGCCTTCTGAAAAAATAGAGCCTTCCGACCGAACTCTTCGGCAAATTCGAAGCGACCAAGGCAGAAACAGCACAAGCCGCCCCCGAGCAAAGTTGGCTCCACAACCACAGCAACAACAGCATTCACAACCGCAACAACGCCAGCGCATTGTCCGCCCACGCGACAACAATAACAACGCCGGCAATAACAATGTAAATGCTAACAACAATAATAATTTCCAGCGTAATAATAACAACAACCAGCGTCCTCCGATGCAACAACGTCCTGCACAACAGCAGAACAACGTTGCCGAGAACCTTCCGGCTGTACAACAACAGCCGGAACGCAAAGTGATCGAGCGTGAAAAGCCTTTTATGAATTCGATGATATCCTCAGCGGAGTAGGCGTACTGGAAATCATGCAGGACGGATACGGATTCCTCCGTTCTTCCGATTACAATTATCTTTCTTCTCCGGACGATATTTATGTATCACAGTCACAAATTAAGTTATTTGGTCTTAAGACCGGTGACGTGGTAGAAGGCATCATCCGTCCGCCAAAGGAAGGAGAAAATATTTCCCGTTAGTAAAGGTGTCAAAGATCAACGGACGTGACGCGCCTTTCCGTTCGCGACCGTGTTCCTTTCGAACACTTGACTCCGCTCTTCCCGGACGAGAAATTCAGACTCTGCAAAGGCGGTTATTCAGACTCCATGTCTGCCCGGGTTGTAGACCTTTTCGCTCCCTAGCGGTAAAGGGACAGCGTGCACTGATCGTAGCACAGCCGAAGACAGGTAAGACCATCTGATGAAAGATATCGCCAACGCCATCGCAGCCAATCATCCGGAAGTATATATGATTATGCTGCTGATCGACGAACGTCCGGAGGAAGTAACCGACATGGCACGCAGCGTCAACGCAGTAATCGCTTCTACTTTTGACGAACCGGCAGAACGCCACGTAAAAATCGCAGGTATCGTACTCGAGAAAGCAAAAGACTGGTAGAATGCGGACACGACGTAGTGATCTTCCTTGACTCTATCACTCGTCTGGCACGTGCTTACAATACTGTATCTCCGCATCCGGTAAAGTACTTTCCGGTGGTGTGGACGCCAATGCACTTCACAAGCCCAAACGCTTCTTCGGTGCTGCCCGTAACATCGAAAACGGCGGTTCGCTGACTATCATCGCTACCGCACTGATCGACACCGGTTCCAAAATGGACGAAGTTATCTTCGAAAATTCAAAGGTACAGGTAACATGGGTTGCAAAGCGACCGCAACCTGTCAACAAACGTATCTTCCCTGCTGTCAACATCACCGCATCCAGCACTCGTCGCGATGATCTGTTGCTTGACAAAACGACTCTTGACCGTATGTGGATATTACGTAAATACCTTGCAGATATGAACCCTATCGAAGCAATGGATTTCGTAAAAGACCGCCTGGAAAAACAAGAGACAACGACGAATTTCTGATGAGCATGAATAGGCTGATCAAGAATAAACGATCATAAATAAGGAACGGTGAATATACTGGACGATGAATAATCGCAGTTTATTCACCGTTCTTTATGATTTCCATTAATTCTTTTCATTTATTATTCATCGCGGTCTTCGCTGTTCCTCATGAATCGTTCATCGCATATTTCATTTTTGTACAAATTACTTTCATTTACGTCCAAAACCACTCCCCGCCCTTTTTTGCTTTTTGTTTTTCCTACTTTTGCTACCCAATCAATTACTTAATTCTAGCCAAGAATGAAAACAATTTATCCATTCATGGGATTAGCCCTTTGTGGCGCAGCAGCCCAGGCACAAGAAAAGCCGAACTTCCTGATTATCCAGTGCGACCATCTCACACAACGTGTCGTAGGCGCTTACGGACAGACACAAGGCTGCACACTTCCCATTGACGAAGTAGCATCAAGAGGAGTTATCTTCTCTAACGCTTATGTAGGCTGCCCCTCAGCCAACCTTCACGCGCAGCATTATGGAGCGGCATGATGCCTCACCAGACCAATGTACGTTCAAACTCCAGCGAACCCGTCAACACCCGCCTGCCGGAAAACGTGCCGACACTGGGTAGTCTCTTCTCCGAAAGCGGTTATGAGGCCGTACACTTCGGCAAGACTCACGACATGGGCTCACTGAGAGGCTTCAAACATAAAGAACCGGTAGCCAAGCCATTCACCGATCCCGAATTTCCGGTCAACAATGACAGTTTCCTGGATGTAGGAACCTGCGAGGATGCCGTTGCCTACCTCAGCAATCCTCCGAAAGAACCTTTTTATTTGCATTGCAGATTTTCAGAACCCGCATAATATCTGCGGATTCATCGGCGAAAACGCAGGAGTACACACCGACCGGCCGATCAGCGGACCACTGCCCGAATTGCCGGACAACTTTGACGTGGAAGACTGGAGCAATATTCCGACTCCCGTACAATATATCTGTTGCAGTCACCGCCGCATGACACAGGCTGCCCATTGGAACGAAGAAAACTATCGTCACTATATCGCCGCCTTCCAGCATTACACCAAGATGGTGTCCAAGCAAGTAGACAGCGTACTGAAAGCCCTCTACTCCACCCCTGCCGGAAGAAACACGATTGTCGTAATTATGGCGGACCACGGCGACGGCATGGCATCCCACCGCATGGTGACCAAGCATATCAGTTTCTACGATGAAATGACAAATGTTCCGTTTATCTTTGCAGGACCCGGTATCAAACACCAGAAGAAGCCCGTAGACCACCTGCTGACACAGCCGACCTTAGACCTCCTGCCCACCCTTTGCGACCTGGCAGGCATCGCCGTTCCGGCAGAAAAAGCCGGCATCAGCCTTGCACCGACTCTAAGGGGGAGAGAAACAAAAGAAAAGCCACCCTTATGTTGTCTCCGAATGGCACAGCGAATATGAGTATATCACTACTCCCGGACGCATGGTGCGCGGACCGAGATATAAATACACCCATTATCTGGAAGGCAACGGAGAAGAACTGTACGATATGAAAAAAGATCCGGGTGAAAGAAAAAAAATCTTGCCAAAGACCCTAAATACTCCAAAATACTCGCCGAGCATCGTGCTTTGCTGGACGATTACCTCACACGTTCCAAAGATGATTACCGCAGTTTGAAGGTAGATGCCAATCCCCGGTGCAGAAATCATACTCCCGGCTACCCCAGCCACGAAGGTCCTGGGGCACGGGAGATCCTCAAAAGAAAATAATTCTATAAAAAAAGAGTGAAGATTGCTTGCCAGTCTTCGCTCTTTTTATTTCTTTTGCACATCACCATACGAGCAAACAAAATAGTGAATAGTAATTTACAGCATATAATAGCACTCATTGCAGCCATATTCATATCGGCGGCTCTCCATGCAACAAACCTGAACAAAGAACGACTTACCTTACTCCAGCCACTTGTCGAGCATGATCTTTCTTTCAATACAAATATCGATATTACAACGGACAGCATCATCTTATGGGAAAAAGCTCTTAAGCCCCGAACTTGAAAAGCAGCAAGAATATCATATTCTGTTTCCATTGAAAATGATGGCAGTTCAGGCATTAATTACAGAAGGAAATATCAGTCTGGCAGTCAACAACGCCAACTCAATGTATCAAGCAAGCCAAAGCTATAGATTATCCTTTCGGAACGGCACTGGCATTGCGTGCCCTTGCAGACACCTACCAAAGTTCGGGAAATCCCCAGTCTGCTATAGAGTCTTATGAGGAATCCTTGAAAATAATGCAAAAAAATTCCGGCAAGTATTCCATATCTTAAGACAAGCATGTTTCATTTGATCCTGAGCAAACTCAAATACAGGCAAATGACAGATATCGAAAAAGATTTTGCCTATCTGGGTCTCTTTACCATAAAGAATCAGGTTTGCCCGATGACTTCTATCTGCCTTGCAGCTATGCCTATTATTATATACAGACAAACAACCTTCCAAAAGCACTGGAGTATCTGAAACAGCTGGACTCCATCTACGAAAAATATCCGTATCCCTACTATTCTTCAATCAGCAACTATATGTATGCCGGCTATCATATTGAGTCAAAAGAATATGATAAAGCGCTGAAAGAATATGAAGAATTACTCACCATAACAAAGAAAACGGCTTTATTCAGACATGTTCAGTTATTACAGGAACGCGCCAAAGTCCTGGTACTTATGAATCAGAAACAAGAGGCGTGCAAGATTTATGAGGAGATTAATCATCTCAAAGATTCATTGGACGCCCAAAGTTATCTCAGCCAGATAAACGAACTGCATACCCTGTATCAGATAGATAAAAGCGAACTTAATTATATCAACATACAAAAAAATCTCTATTATTGGAGTCTGTCTGTGATCTTAGTGATCGTAGTACTGATCATCATTGCCATTTTCCGCATCAAGCGCACCAACAATCGTCTTCTGCAATCACAACAGGAACAGGAAAAAGCCAAGAAACAAGCAGAAAAGTCTATCCACACCAAAAGCCTTTTTCTCTCCAATATGAGCCATGAGATTCGTACTCCGCTCAATGCTTTATCTGGTTTTTCAGCTATTCTGACAGAAGAATCCATCGACAACGAAACGAAACAACAGTGCAACGATATCATCCAGCAGAACTCAGAACTGCTGCTCAAACTGATTAATGATGTAATTGACTTATCCAGCCTTGAAATTGGAAAAATGCAATTCAAATTCAACGAGTGTGATATTGTAGCGCTATGCAGAAATGTCATCGACATGGTAGAGAAAATAAAAGCAGACTCAAGCGGAAGTACGGTTTTCCACCTCTCTCAGTTCACTGAAGCTGACCACGGACAGTGCCCGCCTGCAACAAGTACTGATCAATCTGCTTATCAACGCCACAAAGTTTACTGCACAAGGCACTATCACCCTGGAACTGGTGAAACAAACGGAAGATACGGCCCTTTTCTCCGTTAGTGATACCGGTTGCGGAATCTCAAGGAGAACCAGAACAAGATATTCAACCGCTTCGAAAAGGCTCGATGAAAACGCACAAGGCACAGGACTCGGATTATCTATCTGCCAGCTTATCATTGAGCAACTGGGAGGCAAAATATGGATCGACCCGGACTATGACAAGGAGCACGTTTTCTGTTCACACACCCGATTTGCCATGCGCAGATAAAAAGGAAGAAGCACGATGAAACGACTGATATTACTGATCATCACCTGCTATGGCCTACTGTCGGGCTATGCAAACACCGATACTGCCTCAGACAGTCTGCTGCAAATGTTGCAGACACTGCCGCATGATACCACACGCCTCTCTACACTGAATGCAATCATAAAAAATAGAGCAAAACAACTACAAATGTATCCAATATTCGGACACGTTGATGCTAGAGGCATTAAAACTAAAGAATGATAAGTACGCCAGTCTGGCCGCCTACTATCATCTTTTGTATTATTACAAACCGTTGCGAACAGGACAGTGTAGCCAAATGGATAGTCAAGATGGAACCGCTTGTACAAAAAAATCCGGTTTATGGGACTATTTCTTCGACGCCCGACGCTTTCAGATTGACCTATACACCTTTACCGAACAATATGAGCTTGCCATCAGCGAAGCAAACAAGATGAAACAGAAAGCCCTTGATATCGACAACAACCGTGGAATGGTAGCCGCTTATCAATGCCTGTCCAACGCATACATCGGCAGCCAGCGCTGGGACGAAAGGACTCAAAGCGCTGGAAGAAGCCCAGGTTGCTTCAAAGAATGGCAATGCGGTAGTCCGTATCTCCGTCTTGTCACAGGCTCATATCCGTTACCAAAGAAATGAAAGACAATAACAGGCAACTGAAATACCTGCAAGAACTGGAAAATGTACTCTGCAAATTCATCATTGACAACCCATCTTTAAAAGACGGATTTGCCGACGTATTCATTTTCAATGAGATTTTCTACGCGCATTATTATCTGAATACCGATCAGCCCCCAACTCGCTTATTCACATATAGAAAAGTCTAAAAAGTATCTGACTGAAAACACCTATTTCATGTATAAGGTGCTCTACTACGACATCTATGCGAAATACTATCAGAGTATCAAACAATATCAGCAGGCATCAGCCTACATCGACACGACATTAACTATGCTCAAAGAAAGATTTCACCAGCGACTATGCCGAACAATTGCTGAAACAGGCTAAAATATGGGTGGAAGCCGGAGATAATAACAGAGCGACAACTCTCTACCAACAGGCACTGGCCATCAAGGACTCGGCTGCCATGGCACTCTCCAACACCCAAATGGAGCAAATCAAAAAAGCTATAATCTGGACAAGATAGAACTGGAACAACAAAAGCAGACCAACCAAATACGTCTGATCAGCCTGATCGTAATCAGTGCCATTCTGATCGTATTATTTATTTCCCTATTCCGGCTCTCAAAATACGCAAAGCCCTGAAATATTCGAGAGCGAAATACGCAAAGCAGCGGAAACGGTACGGGTAACCAACGAAATAAAAAATCGCTTCCTGTCAAACATGAGTTATAACATCGGACCCCGCTCAACAACGTGGTAGGTTTCTCGCAACTCATAGCCAGCGAACCGAATATAGATGAAAAAACAAGAGAAGAATACTCGGCGATCATCCACCAAAAGCTCAGAAAGATTAATGAGACTGGTCAATGATGTACTCGACCTGTCTCGTCTAGAAGCCAAAATGATGAAGTTCCAGATACAAGACTATGATGCTGTCTCACTTTGCAACGAAGTATGCTACATGGCACGCATGAATAATGAAAAGACAGGCATTCAAGTCCGCTTCACTCCGGAAGTCGAGTCACTGTCCTTCGCACAGATACCACCCGATTGGGATACGCTCTGCTCAGTACCTGACCTATCCGCATGAACATGAAACAGAGGGACAACAGGAGGAACGGATTATCCGCTTTACATTAAGCCGGAAAGGCGAAATGCTTTATTTCCGCATTCTCAACTCTCCATTGGCGGACGAGGCTTTCACCTCACAGGAGACCGGCATCAGGCATGAGATCAACCAGTTATTGCTGGCTTACTTCGGAGGAAGCTATCAGGTAAACGCCCGGGGAACGGAAGGCCCGGAAATTGTTTTCACCTATCCCATTGCTTCAGAATCGGAATAAAGCGCTATCTTTGCAAACTGTAAACTTAAACGCTTAATTATGTATACCAACAAACAGATTTGGAGTGTCAGTTACCCGATACTACTCAGCTTGCTGGCGCAAAATGTCATCAATGTCACCGATACGGCGTTCTTGGGTCACGTAAGTGAAGTTGCCTTGGGAGCTTTCTGCTATGGGTGGACTATTTTATATATGTATATTCACCATCGCTTTCGGATTCAGCACAGGATCACAAATTGTCATTGCACGACGCAATGGAGAAGGACGCTACAGTGATGTAGGTCCCGTAATGATTCAGGGGATTATGTTCCTCCTGTTGATAGCTATATTGATGTTCGGCTTCACCAAAGCGTTCGGAGGAAATATCATGCGGTTGCTGGTTTCCTCGGAATCAATCTACAAAGGGACAATGGAGTTTCTGGACTGGCGTATCTACGGATTCTTCTTCTCATTCATCAATGTTATGTTCCGGGCACTGTATATCGGAATCACACGTACCAAGGTCTTGACCATCAATGCTGTTGTCATGGCATTAACCAACGTCATATTGGACTACGCACTGATTTTCGGTAAATTCGGTCTGCCGGAAATGGGAATCAAGGGAGCTGCCATCGCTTCTGTACTGGCGGAAGCCTCTTCCATTCTCTTCTTCCTGATCTATACATATATCAGTGTTGATTTGAAAAAGTATGGTCTGAATCGTCTGCGCTCGTTCGATCCGGCACTGTTGATGCGGATTCTCAGCATTTCCTGCTTCACCATGCTCCAATACTTCCTGTCAATGGCTACATGGTTCGTATTCTTTGTTGCCGTAGAACGGCTGGGACAACGGGAACTGGCGATTGCCAACATTGTCCGTAGTATCTACGTCGTATTGCTGATTCCGGTGAATGCACTGGCAACAACGACCAACAGCCTTGTCAGCAATGCCATCGGCGCAGGAGGTATCCAATACGTCATGCCGCTTATCAATAAAATAGCCCGATTCTCGTTCTTCATCATGCTGGGACTGGTGGGATTGTCGGTTTTGTTTGCTCAGTTCCTCCTCTCCGTATATACCAGCGAAGCAGCGTTAATCACCGAGTCCGTGCCTTCGGTATACGTTATCTGCTGCGCCATGCTCATTGCATCAGTAGCCAATGTCGTATTCAACGGCATCTCCGGAACAGGAAATACGCAGGCAGCCCTGTTGCTCGAAACCATCACGATTGCCATTTACGGTTCCTACATCGTTTTCGTCGGAATGTGGCTCAAAGCACCGATTGAAATCTGCTTTACGATTGAGATTCTGTACTATACCTTGCTGTTGATAACGAGCTATATTTATCTCAAAAAAGCAAAATGGCAGAATAAAAAGATATAAATACAAGAGATTTTTGTACATTTGCAGGCTCAAAATATTAATTCGTAATTAAATAACTATGTTCGATAATTTAAGTGAAAGACTAGAACGGTCATTCAAGATTCTGAAAGGTGAAGGCAAAATCACCGAAATTAACGTGGCGGAGACGCTGAAAGATGTACGTAAGGCATTGCTTGATGCCGACGTTAACTACAAGGTTGCAAAAAACTTTCACTGACACGGTGAAGGAAAAAGCCATCGGTCAGAATGTACTTACGGCTGTGAAGCCAAGCCAGTTGATGGTGAAGATTGTGCACGACGAACTAACCCAGTTGATGGGTGGCGAGACGGTAGAAATCAACCTCGAATCCCGTCCGGCAGTAATCTTGATGTCGGGTTTGCAAGGTTCGGGTAAGACTACTTTCTCCGGTAAGCTGGCACGTATGCTGAAAACGAAGAAGAATCGCAAACCATTATTGGTAGCCTGTGACGTTTACCGTCCGGCAGCTATCGAACAGTTGCGTGTACTGGCAGAACAAATTGAAGTGCCGATGTACTCAGAACTGGACAGCAAAAATCCGGTAGAGATTGCACAACACGCCATTCAGGAAGCCAAAGCCAAAGGATATGACCTCGTAATCGTCGATACAGCCGGACGTCTGGCCGTAGACGAACAGATGATGAACGAGATCACCGCTATCAAAGAAGCGATCAATCCGGACGAAATTCTGTTCGTGGTAGACTCCATGACAGGACAGGATGCCGTCAATACAGCCAAAGAATTTAACGAACGTCTGGACTTCAACGGTGTGGTACTGACCAAATTGGATGGTGACACCCGTGGCGGTGCGGCTCTTTCTATCCGTACGGTAGTAAACAAGCCGATTAAGTTTGTGGGTACAGGTGAAAAGCTGGATGCTATCGACCAGTTCCATCCGGCACGTATGGCAGACCGTATCCTCGGCATGGGTGACATCGTTTCGCTGGTAGAACGTGCTCAGGAACAGTATGACGAAGAAGAGGCCAAACGTCTGCAAAAGAAGATTGCCAAGAATCAGTTCGACTTCAACGACTTCCTCAGCCAGATTGCCCAGATCAAGAAGATGGGTAATCTGAAAGAACTTGCATCCATGATCCCGGGCGTAGGCAAAGCTATCAAAGATATCGATATCGACGACAATGCTTTCAAAAGTATCGAAGCGATCATCTATTCCATGACTCCGGCAGAACGTTCTAATCCGGAAATATTGAACGGCTCACGCCGTACACGTATCGCTAAAGGTAGCGGAACAACGATTCAGGAAGTAAACCGTTTGCTGAAACAGTTCGACCAGACGCAAAATGATGAAGATGGTAACCAGCAGCAAAATGGGCAAGATGATGCCGAAAATGAAAAAATAAAAAAGAATTTTATTCTGTTTCAGATAGAAGGAGGTGTGTCAAAAGTCAAAAGTAACTAAACTCCCCTCCTTCAGGAAGCTACCCTTTATACACAAGTCTTAGCTGATTAACTCATACAGTTCAAACTGTGTATAAAATCTATCCAGTCCATTCTTAAAGGTGATATATCCTGGAATGGACTGGCTCTTGTATGCACTCCATTCTCCTAACCTTGCAATAATCCATGCTGCCCATGCCATTGATTTTTTTATATGGATTTTGCTGTATTTTGTATTTCCCTCACTCTTTTTTCCTACTATATGTAATAATGCTATTTCTTTGCTTGTAAAGTAGATTTCTGAAGAGAGTTTTTCATCTTCTTTATCAAAAGAAAGTTTGAGTACCATCACCTGCAGGGCTGCCTGCAAGGAAATTAAGATTAGTTTTTGTAATGCCGAAACTGTTTCCAACTGTGCGTCCTCAATCATGAATCCCTTTCTTTGAGCACTCGCCATCTACAACGATACCAACCGATACATTCAATTGCTTGTTCTACAGTCTCCACCACATGTGTAGTTAGCAGTCTCCATTCAATAGGGCTCATTTACCGGTGTACTGGAAGATTTTTCTTTAACATGTATGCAATAAAGACTAACAGGGGACTGCCCTTTGCCGGACCGTTAACAGGAGCGCACAAGGTGACTCTTTCAAAGCGAAGTTCCATGCACGCTACCCGTTTCTTACGTCCGCTTCCCGGGAGCACTTCAAAGCTATACTCTGCCCGTAGAACAGCCTGCTCCATTAATGTATTCAGATGGACAGAACAGTCTGGATCATCCAACCGGCAATTCCTTTCATGAACAGAACGTATCAGCAAGTGAACATTATCAGTAGGGATACGGCTGAAAAGCTCGAAAATGTCCGCTTCACGGTCACCGATGATCGTTTTAACTGCATCCCTGGGCATTTGCTCACTGGCAGCCATTCCACTTTCTATCCAACGATATGACTCTTTTTTTTCTATAGGCTGATATCTGTAATTA
>VOFG01003822.1_pt1 | contig 17383 bp, 30 predicted proteins | sample 5384171 | NCBI WGS metagenome assembly VOFG01 (sample SAMN12384726, study PRJNA508395) | human gut metagenome | isolation source: healthy gut F | host: Homo sapiens
GTTACGTATTGTTGAAAAAAGAAATGAAAATATAATGATTGAATGTTTCACGTGAAACATTTAATTGCGTAAGCAAGTTAATTTGATAATTATTGTGACAGTAAGTGAATTTACAAATCACACAGTGAAATATAAATATGAGTACAAAAAACAGAAGAAAAATATAAGGATTTAATGATATGCTTTGAAATGGAAAAGTAATTTTTGATTTTTAAATAAAATATAAATACTTTATGTGAAACATTTTCAAAAAATAGATAAGACAATGAGATAAACATTAAAGATTAATTGAGATGTTTTCACGAAACATCTCAGCATTATAGGTGAGTATCAAATATAAAATGATTTTACCGGTAATAAAATAATTTACCAAAAACAAAATCAGAAAAGCCACTTTTTCTATGTAAAGAGAAAAATGTTTCAATGTGAAACGTTTTATATGGAATTATGGGAAATCAGGTGCTATAATAGAACCAGCAACTTAGGGATATATGAAAAGTATAGAATATCCTGAATTTTCAAAGAAACAAATGAAAAACAGGGAAAAAGTTAAATTGAAAGAAAAAATACAGATGAAAATGAAACTGAAGGAGTACAGTTATGGGAAGAGCAATAGCGATTGCAAATCAGAAAGGCGGCGTAGGGAAATTCCACGACAGCGATTAATTTATCCTCCTGTCTGGGTGCTATGGACAGAAAGTAACACAGATCTGGGATCCCCAGGGGCACCACCAGTGGTCTGGGTGTGGATATGATGAAACAGAAAATACGGTTTATGAATTACTTGCTGGGAGAATGTGAAGTGGAGGACTGCTGCAAAAACTGGAATTTGAAGGAGTATTTGGATTCTTCTGAATGTCAATCTGGCAGGCGCAGAGATTGAACTGACCAGTATCGAGGACAAAGAGTATATTTTACAGAATAAAATCAGTAAGATCCGGGATCAGTTTGATTTATTATTATCGACTGCCCGCCGTCACTGAATATGCTGACAATCAGCGATGACGACAGCCAATACTGTTCTGGTACCAATCCAGTGTGAATATTATGTGCTGAACTTCACAGCTGATGCACATCGAACTGGTACAGGAACGACTGAATCAGGATCTGGAGATGGAAGGCGTTGTATTTACCATGTATGATGCAAGAACAAATTTTACAGGTGGTGGAAATGTAAAGAATAATCTGAATCAGACAATCTATAAAACCATCATTCCAAGAAATGTACGTCTGGCAGAAGCACCGAGCCATGGACTCGATCAATTATTATGATGCGAGATCGACAGGAGCAGAAAGTTATCAGCTGCTGGCGGAAGAAGTAATACACAGGGGGGATGAAGAATGGCAAAAAAGGTGGTCTGGGGGAAAAGGTTTAACTCTTGATTCCATCTGGAACTCCTAAAAAGTGTTACAGAAGAAAAACAACCGAAAAGTAGTGAAAAGTGGTAGAAAAGATTGTTGAGAAACCGGTAGAGTTAAAATGAAAATCACAGAAGTAGAGCCAGGGAGCAGCCAAGAAAGAAATTGATGAGGATGCACTTTAGAATTGGCGAGTCCGTTAAACAGTATGGAATTCCCAGCCACTGCTGGTGCAGAAAAGAGACGATTATTACGAGATAATTGCCGAAAGACGATGGCGTGCAGCAAACTGGCAGGATTGGAAAGAAGTTACCGGTGACTGAGTTTTCAGGAGCAGGAATTAGTGGAAATCGCTCTGATTGAAATATTCAGCGGGAAGATCTTGAATGCGATTGGCGCGGTTGCCTATAAACGCCTGATGGATGAATTTCCATCTGAAACAGGATGAAATTGTTGAGCGAGGGAAGAGCAGAACAGCAGTAACAAATCTATGAGTCTGCTGAAACCGATGACAGAGTACAGGATAAGGTTGGTTGAGGATATGATCACTCCGGGACACCAGAAGTACTTGGGAATCGATGACAAAGAAACAAAGGAAATAATTGGAAATGCGGGAAATTATAGTACCTCAGATACCGAAAATCATTGGTAAAAAGTTTACAGAAACCGAAAAAGAAGAAAAGAAAAAAGAAGTCGATACACAGATGGAAGTGATCTATCAGCAGTTGGAAGAACGGATTAAGTCTATCGTGGGAACGAAGGTTTCTATCCAGACAAGAATAAGAACAAGGGAAAAATCGAGATTGAGTATTATTCCAGGAGGAGCTGGAACGGCTGATCGACTTGTTTGAATCTATAAAATAGAAACAGATCGTATACATACTTGAAAAAACAGAAAGGGTAGAATCATAGATGAATAATTTTTTTTGATGCAATAGGCATTGATCTGGGAATTCTGGTAGTCATGCTTATGGTGTTGGTACTGGTACTGATTGTACTGGTGCTGAATGTTTCTTCTGGGGACTGCACCGGCAGAAACGCCGTTACAACATGTTTATGAAGGGCGCAGACGGACAGAGCCTGAGAGAGTATTTTCTCAGAAACTGAAAGAGGTGGGACAGACTTTCAAGAGTCAATGAACACAGTCTGGAAGAGGTCCGGGGGATTAAAAGATATGCTGTCAAAATCTCTGACAAAGTACGGAATCGTAAAAATATGATGCATTCGATGATGTGGGCGGAAAACTGAGTTTTGCGATTGCTCTTTCTGGACAAAAAACAACACCGGATTTATCCTGAACGCGATCCACAGCAGAGACAACTGTTTTTCTATATTAAAGAAATGCAAAAGGGGAATCCTACATTCTGCTCAGTTCAGAAGAAATGGATGCACTGCGGCAGGCAGTTCATTTTGGAGAAAATAAACGCAATAAGAATAACAGAAGCAGATGGAACCGATAAAAGGTTTTGTCTGCTTTTTGTAATATTCGGGATTGTATTATCAAAGAACCGTATGAAACTTACTTGAAAAAGGCAATACTATTATAAAATAAAGAGAATGATTACTTATTATAATAAAGAATAAGGAAAAGAACCAGTAACCTGAAAGAGGAAAAATATGTTAGATATCAAATTTGTCGAGGAAAATCGGATGTGGTAAAAAGAAAATATTCGTAAAAAATTCCAGGATCAGAAAATCCCGATGGTAGATGAAGTCATCGCTCTGGATCAGGAAAACAGAAATATTAAACAGGAAGTAGAATCCCTGCGTGCAAATAAAAACAAAATCAGCAAACAGATTGGTGCTCTGATGGGACAGGGAAAACGCGAAGAAGCAGAAGAAGTTAAGAAAAGGTTGCTGCATCCGGTGCAGAATTGATGAACTTTCTGCAAGAGAAAAAGAAGTAGAAGAAAAAGATCAAAACGATCATGATGACAATCCCGAACATCATCGATCCGTCCGTACCGATTGGAAAAGACGACAGCGAAAACGTAGAAATCGAGAGATTCGGCGAGCCGGAAGTTCCGGATTTTGAAGTTCCTTATCATACAGAGATCATGGAAAGCTTTGATGGTCTTGATCTGGACAGTGCAAGAAAAGTAGCTGGTAACGGATTCTATTATTTAATGGGAGATATCGCAAGACTACATTCAGCAGTAATTGCTATGCAAGAGACTTCATGATCGATCGTGGATTTACTTATTGCGTACCACCTTTCATGATCAGAAGTGATGTAGTTACAGGTGTTATGAGCTTTGCAGAGATGGACGCCATGATGTATAAGATCGAAGGTGAAGATCTGTATCTGATCGGAACCAGCGAACATTCCATGATCGGTAAATTCATCGATACCATCCTGCCGGAAGATAACTGCCGAGAACTCTGACCAGCTATTCTCCTTGCTTCCGAAAAAGGAAAAAGGTGCTCATGGTCTGGAAGAGAGAGGTGTTTACCGTATCCATCAGTTTGAAAACAGGAAATGATCGTTGTCTGCAAACCAGAAGAAAGCCCGATGTGGTTTGACAAACTGTGGCAGAACACTGTTGATCTGTTCCGTTCTCTGGATATTCCGGTTCGTACTCTGGAATGCTGCTCCGGTGACCTGGCAGACCTCAAGGTGAAATCTCTTGACGTAGAAGCATGGTCTCCAAGTCAGAAGAAATATTTCGAAGTAGGAAGCTGCTCTAACTTAGGTGATGCACAGGCCAGAAGACTGAAGATCCGTGTAAACGGTGAAAACGGTAAATATTTCGCTCATACGCTGAACAACACCGTAGTTGCTCCGCCGAGAATGCTTATCGCATTCCTTGAAAACAACCTGAACGCAGATGGAAGCGTAAATATTCCGAAAGCACTCGCAGCCATACATGGGCGGAATCGAAAAATCGTACCGAAACATAAATAAGAGATATATGCAAATGCCATCATCGAAGGTGATTAGAAACATTTTGACGAACTGAACAGTTACGATGGAATAAAAAAAACAGTTACGGACACCAGATATCCGATAAAGAACAATGGATATCTGGTGTTGGTATTCGGGAGAAAAGTTACCGGGTCATTCCTGTGATGCGGTAACAGAAAATGGATAAGAGGAAAGGAGGAAGACTGTATGCACAGTTATCTTCGGGCTATAGGATTTTCAAAACTGGAGCAGAAAGATCTGGATCAGATCCTGCAGGATGTGATTGCTTCCTGCGATGAGAAAAAGATCGCAGAGCAGGGAAAAACGAGATTTTTGGAATTGTCCCGATATTTTGGTATGAACATCGGACTGCGTGTCTGTGGAACTTATGACGAGCAGGATCAATTTCGGATGGAATATTATTTTCCGTATTTTGCCGGAAGCGGTATCACCAGTCAGGAAGATGTGATGGTAGAACAAGCGTTCTGAAAAAGTCTGTTTTTCCGGTGCGTGTGACGATGTGCGTGTGGGGTGTGACTCTGATCTTTTATCTGGCAAATGCAGGAGAATATCTGACAGAACGTACCAAGGGGGACACCGGGGAAGGATTCAGCAACCTGACCTTATCCGGTCTTTTCTACGGAGGGCAAATTTTGTTGCCAATTCAAAAAAAATATTGCCCAGAGAGAACAGGATCAGCAGATGACCAGGAAAAGAACGCAGATGATCCAAAACGCCGGGGAAATGGAAGAAGCGATGGAAAATCTGACTATGGATGATATGGATACGTATGCCATGATTTCAAGAAGAATCGCTAACGAAAGATATTTTTTCTATGTAGATACGTATTTTATGCCTTATGGCATGGAGTGCGACCGGTATAATGTAATGGGGAGAGATTCTTGAATGGATGGAAACCACGAACAAACTGACCGGCGAGAAGCTGTATCAGATGACAATCAACTGTAACGACCTGATTTTCGATATCTGTATGAACCAGGAAGATCTGATGGGAATCGGAAGTTGGTCGAAGATTCAAGGGAATTATCTGGTTGCAGGGAAGCCTGAATTTTTAAGGCTGTCATTTCAGACGTTCTATAGTAAAATAAATGTATCGTGAAGGTAGCGAACAGTTTTTGAAATAACAGGGATTGACAACTCGAAAAGAGTTGATAATTATATATGGCCGAAGGGAAAATCCTAGAAACCCAGTAAAATGGATAGAGCACTCGCCTCCTAAGGGGTCAGGTGGAGCAATCCCCTTTTGGAAGCGATTTATGAAATAAATTTGAAAATTGCTCCATTACAATTAAATAAGTCTCAGTACCTCAGTAGGATAGAGGGTTCGCCTCCTAAGCGAAACGTCGCAGGTTCGATTCCTGTCTGGGACGCCAGCAAACAACGCTGAAAGCCTTGATTTATCGAGGTTTTCAGCTTCTTTTGTTTTTTGGCTTATAACCTGTCGGATAAGAACATATTCAATTTATATTTTGCAATTTCTTTTTGATTTTCAGAATTTGTAATTCGATATTTTTATGACTGTTTGAGTAGAAGAGTTTGCTAACACTTTTTTATTTTGAAAAAATATCAGCAGATTTTTGAAGATTTGCTAACACTTTTGAAAAATTACTTTGAAGCTGATTGTTTCAAAAGCATTTCTTTCATCTCCTGGCGTAAGTGATTTTAAAAGCTGTAAAAGCTCCATATCACTGTCTGATAAGCCGTTGTTTTCTGGCTGAACTTCCTCATTTTGTGGTTGCATTTCTGAATCATGGTTTAGAGTGGAATAAAATTGTTCGTCCATCTTTTGAGCATTGTAACGTCTATCTTCGTCTATGATTTCTGAATAAACGTCTGTAACCATTTCTGCTTCTGCATGACCTGTATCGCTTTGTACTGATTTTACATCGCCGTTGGTCATTTTCAATTTGTATCCTGTGGATAAATGACGTAGACTGTGGAAAACAACTTTTTCATAGCCATTTTGTTCGCATAACTTTTGAAATCTGTCTCTCACAATTCTACTTTCAACGGATTTCCATTTTCCAAAGCTATAACGAGGTTGTAATTGTTATAAGCGTCTCCTAGAAATTCCTGTAATTCCTTTTGGTCTTTTGATATTGCACCAGTAATTCTGCAACTGTCTTTGGCAACCATACGGTACGATTACTTGTTTCTGTCTTTGGTGTTTTTAATACAAGCCTTGTTGTGCAATGCGGTTTCTGTGTCGGAAAAATCTTGATAATATCTTTTTCCTTTAATTTCTGCATAGCTTGTGCATTTACTCTGGAAAGCTCTTTATTGATGATTACTCTTGCGTTATTCGTTGCAATGGATTGTTCATCAATAATTACATCTTCCCATGTAAGACCTGTAATTTCTCCAATACGCATTGAGCAGGAAAACGCCAAATGCATACAGATGGTTAATAAATCGTCGTCTGACTGCTGAATTGCTTCACGGAATGTATCTACACTCCATACTTTTTTTTTTACCTTAGGAACTTTAGGGAAGCGTTGCTAATGAAGCAGGGTTACGCTTGTTGGTATCAATATATTCCCAACGGATTGCTTGATTTAATGCACAGCGTATAATGTCGTGTATTTTCTTGATATTGGCAGGTTGTACGCAACGTCCAGTAGCTTTTCTGTTAGCTCTGGGTACTTCTGGAACACTCAATAAATCGTTGTAGTAGGCAGATAATTTCTTTGTGGTAATCTCATTTAACTTCCAATCCCCGATAAGTGGATTGATGTAATTTTCGATAGTACCGACCTTTACTACTAAATGTACTAGGCGACCATTTTGACGTACCATAGAGATTGACAAATATTTTAAAAAGTCACAAAGCGTAATATCTTCATCGGTACTATCAAGTTCTTTTTTCGATTCATCAATTTGGCGTGCAAACTGTTCCTCTAAAGGGAACAATCACATAACCATATTTTCTTGATAATACTCAACAAATGCTTTTCTCTGCTTTGCTTCTTTCTTTGTCTCTAACGTATCCCATTTCTGTTTACGTTCTCCTGCATTGTCTAAATACCAGTAAATAACGGAAAATGTTGATTTTCTTTTTTGATTGAAGCCATAATATATTCTCTCCTTAACAGTTAATTTTGATTTAACCATTTATCGAAAGAATCTTTAGATACCCGTATGGCTCTACCAGCACGAACATAAGCGAACTGTCCACTTTTAACCAATGCGTAAGCCACTTTTTACTCACACATAATTGTTCTGCAATTTCCTCTACTGTATATGTCTTTTTCTCCTTTTTGGGAGTTTCTGTATTTGATGTATCACTTATCACGAGTAATAATAACTCCTTTCCGTGTGATAACAGCAAAATACATACGTTTAACAAGGTCATTATAGCATATCAATAACTCTTGCGGATATGTTTTTTGCCGTTGCTAACACTTTTGCTAATACTTTTTATATGCAGACAAATGGCTTTGGCAAGCTCCACTGGTATCTCAACCATTCCCATTCCTGTGGGCTGAACCGTGTCATACGGGTGTATCATTATCCTGTGTTGCAGGTCATGGCAGAACGACTTTTCCAACGGTCGCTCCCAGATCATTGCATGAATCGCTATCTCCCGATTGGAAAAGTCACGGCGTACAATCTCTGATGGCTCACTGCAAGCACAAACGTATCTGTCTGCATTATTCAGTTGTCAAAGAACTATTAGGCTCTTGTCAGCCTGTATCAATCTGTTTTGTTAAATAGACTGATACAAAATGGCAAGCTAAGAAGTAAGCGGAACAGGAAAGAGGGAAGTGCTTATATGAAGCGTTCCTCAGATATTACCTATTCGATTTTTATGTCAAATTCCAATATCATTTTCATAATGGCTTCTCTGATACGACCTTTTAACTCCATATCCACAGCGATATATACATTTCCGTATTCATCATATAATGGGCGAATACAGCTTTTTGATATATACGGGTCATAGAAATCTAAGATTTTATCAATGGAAATTTTGTCGCCGTCCATAGCCGATGAAATCACATAAAATGATGGCTTCTTATACGAACGTTTTGTTTCAAATACTAATTTTCCTCCTCTAATGACTTTTTCATTTGTTTTAATGCATAGTGTCGGTTTTGAAATACACCACTTCGGGATATATTCTGCAATTTTGCAATTTCCGTATCACTCATATCTAAGAAATAGTACATAAGTACATTTTCACGGTAACGGTCAGATAATTGTTTAATAACTTTTGCCAGCTCATCGTCATATACATAAATGTCATGTCCACATATATTGAAAGTCGTGTAATCCGTTTTATATGTATCCCATATAGCAACTTTATCTATGATAATGTCGGGAAGCTCACAAAAGGGGATAGCTTCTGCTTGATTCTTTTTCAACTCTTTGTAGTAATCTTTTACAACTCGAAAAACAGTTTTTTTAAACAACTATCAAAACGACACATTACAGTTTTCTGGAAGTCAGATGGTTTCATGTTCTCACCTCCTCCCTGTGCTGTTTTGTATCTATCCCTCTTTCCACTCCATATAAAAAAAAACAGGGCAGTTGCTAAGTGATTTGAAAAAATAATCGCTATTTTAGATAAAATTTATATTTGCCCTCAATATATAAGCCGATGAGAAAGGCAAAAATTATTCAATTCGATAAAAAACGACAAAAAAGACCTGCACAGTTAATGTACAGGTTAAAGAAGTGATGATTTTTCATAAATCAGTATTTAATTTTGTTGCCATCGTATAAACGTATTCTTCTGGTGTAGGTCGTTTCTTTCCAAAATAACTTGAAAATTCAGCTTGCACATCTGGGTCATCGCTGTAATACATTTCATCAATGGTTGACTGAATACGTTCTTTTACTTCTGATACGGAAACACCCTGTTGATGTGCAATCGCTTTAAACACTTGTTTTGTATCACGTTTTTGATACCCAACATCTAATCACAACCTTTCTGAATAAATTTATTTCCATTCGATAATATCACAAAATATCAACGAAAACACTAAGGAATATTTTTATCCATTACATATTAAAATTTGATATTAAATATGGCTCTTTACTCATATTTTTATAAGACGGTTTCTCATTAAAAATTTTTTCGTCTTCGGTTAATCATATCTACAACCATCTGTTGTGCAGATTCCTTTGAAGATAAGTGACATTGAATGTTTTCAATACAATGGTTATAAAATTGTTCATGCCATTCAATATAACAATCCCCAGAATAAAAACTGTCTTTAATCTTTGCATATAATGTTCAAATATGTCTTTTCCTTCTTCAAAATCTCCCTTTAGAAAACAAAGCATTGCCAGATGGTATAACTCCCAAAATCGTCTATATTCTGGAAGTTTATCAACTTGCTCCTGCAAACAAGATTTTGCATAGTCCATATCTGAAAATTTTCGATATTCGTCTACTTTTTCTAAAGTATTTTTTTGCCAGTTTCTATGCCATTCTGAAACGCCTCATCATCGTTTTTATATTCCACATAACCGACTCCGGTTATAACTTGACACCCGTAGTTATATGATAACGATTCATTTAGACGTTCCGTAGATTCCCATAGAAACGAAACTCCTGCATTCAAAAGCTTGCTCCTTTGAATAACCACTTGATGCAAATTCAATAAGAATCATATAGTATCCTTGGTCGTCTAACCAGCATCTTGAGCTTCCTATTTGAAAAAGATTTTCTGGTTCTAAAAATTTCTTAACTGTTGTTTTGATAATTTTATTATGTGGTAACATATATAAATTCAACTCCTTTTTAAAGTAGATATGCACAAAAATTTTCTATCGCATTTTCAGATTATCTCTAAAAAATCATAGAAGTTATCAAACGATATCTTAAACCGTCATTATCATATTGACTCCATGAAGCAATCTTCCCATTAGAAGTATCTAAGCAATAATAAAATTCATCACAATCTTCAATGACCAAGAAGTTTTCCGGCAACCCATTTTTTTCTCTGATTAAAAGTTTCTTCAACAAACTGTGCTTTTCCTGTTTTTAGTGTAGCCGATGAAATCAAACCAATAGCCACCACTACCAAATTCTTTTAAAAACCATACAAAAAGGTGCAGGAATTTTTACTCTAATTGTTGCTCTGCTTGCAATATTTCCTTATCGGTAGCTCCTTTCTCCTAAAAGGCATTATCAAATATAGCATGATTTTGTTGGACTATAAAGTTCTCTTTGTTCGTCTGTTTTTATACGTTTGAATTTATCAAACAATCCCAAATTATACCTCCATAATAGCGTGATTTATTCTACAATCTTCCAGTTATCGTCCTTATGAAGCATAAGCTCATACTGTGAGATTTGTGTCATTTTCGACTTGTTATCCAGATACTTCACAGACACACTGACCCTTGAGGTTGTCGCCGTCTTGGGTAAAGACAGGGTTTACCAGTTCCGAAAATACATAGTCGCCGGAAACAGGAGCAAGCACACCGTCTTTGACGTAGTAGGCAAGTTTTTTTCCGTAGCTGTCTGGATAGAGCTTAAAGAATGTTTCCAAGAAAGCGGTAGCGTCCTTGACTGTGTCGGAACTGACACTGACATCTGCTTCCTGTACTTTCGGTTCATACTTTGATTTCTGTACCGCCGGAGCAAGGGTTGGATTCTGGGTAATGACCATTGCACCGTCCTTATCCACATGAACGGTTACAGTGTAATTTTCTGTGACTGCCTGTGCCTGTTCTCCCTCTTTTACCTGCTGATCTACTTCGTAGGCAACGGTAAAATCGTTCATTCCAGACTGTCTTACATTCCAGACCAGCACATTTGTAACGGTCGCACTGTTTGGTATATCGGTTCTGATGGTATCGGAGTTCAAGTCCTGTAATTCTTTGGTAAGATATTTACTGATTTCCGTTGTCCTTGCTTCAATGGATTCCTTGCTGGTATCCCATGAGTAGTAGGCTTTCGCAAAGTTCTTGACGAAATTTCTCAATCCCATTGGTATCGTTCAATCGTAGCTGAATGATTTCTTTTTCATGTACCGTGGGTGTCAATGGCGGTAAAGTTCTTATACACGCCAAAGCTGGTGCTTGCAAGAAGTACCGCCCACAACAGCAGGACAGATTTCTTGTGTGTCCCGACTTTCATGGTACGCACTTTCTTATTCTTAGGTGCTTTCTCTGTTTTTCTTTCTTCTTAAACATATTTCAAGTCCTTTCTATTGTTTGATTCTTCCGACACAAATGATGTGCTGTTGCCAGTAGGCAGAAGTCAAATCGGTATAGCCGATTGGATTTCCGGCATGATACATCTGATTGTTTCCCACATAGATTCCTACATGGGTTACATAGTCGCTGGTATTGTAAGTGGAATGGAAAAAGACCAAATCGCCAGCCTGTGCCTGTGACAATGGGATATGCTGGGTTGCGTCATACTGTGCCTGTGCGGTTCGTGGCAGGCTGATTCCGGCTTTTCCGTAGCACCACTGGGTAAGACCAGAACAGTCAAAAGAGGTGTTCGGGTTACTGCCACCGTAGACATACTTCCAGCCTTGATACTTCAACGCTTCATTCATAACCGCCTGTACCGTTTCGTTACTGAACTGCTTTATATTCAGATATTGGTTGACCAGCTCCACATAGAACATATTCCCGTAGTTATAACGCCAGCCACCATTTTTGCTGACCGCTATCGGGTTCGTATAGGTCACTTTTTGTACCGCCGGATTTATTTCTTTGCGAAATTCTCTGCAAGGTTGAAGCTGTGCTTTTTCCCATTCTTCGCCACATAGTCTGCATAGCCACCACCATAGTTATAAGACTGAATGACCACGTTAATGTCCGTCATGCCTTTTGGCTTTACAGGAAGAAAGCAGGGACGCAAAATATTTACACCCCTGCTTAATGGATTCTTCTGTACTTAATGAGTTTGGCGGTAGTCCCAGACTTTCGCTGGACTGCATGACATCGGTAGCCGTACCGCCACTTTCCACCTGTATGATGGCAAGCAGGACGTTCACATACTCCGAGATACCGTTTTCTCTGGCGTATCTTTCTACCATCGGCTGATGTTTGAGGACATCGGCTGACAGGTTCATGCCAGAATAGACAGGCGAATAGCTGTTTGAACTGTCGTCATCTTCGCCGGAAATCAATATCCCGAAAAAGAGGACGATGGAGAAAAGGACTGGAAATATCGTACCTATGATAAGGATACGCTTTAATCTCATTTCTTCCGTCCTTTCTCTGGTTGCTTCGTAACAGTCTTACGATTTTGTTTTTTGGTTGACCTGTTTCTGTACAGTTGTTTTCTTTTGATTACTTCTGGATTCCGCTACGTTTGACTGATTCGTTCTGGCAACAGATTTGATCTGCTGTTCCTGTCTGATATTGGTTCGGACATTTTCTTTTCCAGCCTTGACTTCTGCATTTTTTATCACAGGGGAAGTAGCAGGACGCTTCATATCCGGCTTTATGACCGTATCGGTCTGTGCTGTTTTTGGAACAGGTGTGGCAACAGGGCGTTTATGGCTTCTGGTAGCTCCGGCTGTCGCTGATCCATTCGCATGAACTGTCTGTCTTGCTTCCTGTGCTTTCTGTAATTCCTGCTTTTTCTGTGAGATATTTTCCCTGTGCTGATTGCGTTTCTGTGTACGCTGTTCCTGTCGGTTTTCCCGTTCTTCCACAACGCCACGCTTAAAGTCAGATACGTTATCCTTTGCTTTCTGTTTTGCAGAGTGGACAGCATAACCAGCCTGTGTCGGCAGGTCTTTCACATTTTCTTTCAGTGAGGAAGCACTGTCACGGACTTTATTTTTCGTATCCATCACAGCACCTACCGCAGAACCGACACGGCTTCCCATCGAAACATCATTATTCCTTTGTGGTCTCTGGCGTATTTTTCATGTGTAGAACGAGAGTGATTATAAGCAGAACCAGCGACTGCACCAGCACCAGCTCCGACCATACTTCCTGTACCAACAGCCCTTGCAATTCGGCGTTCCATACGTCTTGCCCTGTGTCGCATGAACACCATCGGTCTACGGAATATCCGACGACCTATCTGCTGGCTGTCATTCGCATTCAGGCTGAACATACTCATTAGTTCTCCGAGCTTCATATAGATTCCGGCAAAGCAGATTATCTGCAAAAACGCCACCATAAAGAACGGATAGTCCGTGGAGATGTTGTAGAACATACTGGAAATTGAAAATGCCACGGTCACAATCAGCGTGATTCCAGCTCTTGTCATAATGGCGTTGAATACACGGACAACTGCCTGTTTCGCCATGTTCTCATAGGTCGGTATCATGGACAGTAAAAAGCTGACAGGCAAAAACATGGCATATATGATAAAAAGTATCTGGGGAAAATAACATCATGCCGGTAAGCAGAAAGATAAAGATTGTGATACCGAGATTGAAAATGAGCAGGAAGAACACCATACCCAGACGGTTGACGACCTGTGGAATGGTAAGGTTGTCATTGTCGTTATCTTCAATCTCTGTTTTGACAACATTTTCCCTTGTTTCTCCATCTTCGTCTGACGGACTGGCAGATACCAGAGCTTCCACACGGTCAGCCCCGATTTCTTCGGTATCACTGTTCCCGAACTGCAATAACAGCCACGGTTTTTCTACCTGTATCGCAAAAAGGCTGTCACGGATAAGGTCTACGCTGTCCTTGCCTTTGCTTTGTGAATCGGGGAGCATGATTTTTGTCCCCAAGTCCAAAGAAGCGGTGCTGATGTCCGAACTGAAATCATTGATTTTCTGGATATAGTTGGGAGCATAAGCAATAAAGGACGCAGACACGATAAATACCACCACAAAGTTGATAACGGCGTGAAGTGCCTTGCTTGTTTCCCGTTTGAGAAGCCCTGTATAGGCGGTGTAAACACCTACAATCAGAATGATAATGAGCAGGAATCCCACATAGAATCCACTGCTGGAAAATCCGATGTTCGGTTACTCCGGCAAGTGTCTGGATACTTTTCCCGATACTGTCAGCCATGTCATTGATAAAGTCCAGCTTATACGCCTGTTGCACCACATATCCTGTGGCATTGCTAAGATACAGGCTGATTGTCCAGACAAAATTTGTGATACAGTAAAGCCCGTACTGCACCGATTTTCCAATGCCGTCCAGCCAGTTCCACGGAAGCCAAGACCAGCTATTGTCCACATAGAAATCAAGCTGATAATTGGAAAGCGGATACTTTGAATACAGGTTGTCTGCATTGACCGTATCATCGACCAGTCCAGACGCATGAGCTACCGTCCCAAGCAGGGACAGCAGTACCAGCATGACGGTCACGGCAAGCAGAACCAGTTTCAGTACATGGAATACCTTTTCTTTTGTGACAGATTTCATCATTCCAAATCCACCTCACTTTTTATCGGCGGTCTGGTATCAAAGGCATGGAGCAGTTCTACAAAGACAGGGTGTATCTGTACCACGCCGACACGCCCGTATAAATCCTGCATTAAGCATTGTCCGTTCTCCAAATCCCTCAACCGTTTCTGGTTGTTTTCGTCCTCACTGTCCAGTCCGAAAACTCTAAGGTCTGTTTGATTTCATTGGTATCTGTGGAGCGGAACGCAAACTTTAAACCAATGTTATTTTTTAGGCTTTCTTTCGATACGTCCCCAGAGGATTGTGTTACGAAATATACTCCGGCGTTCATGGCTCTACCAGCACGCACCAGCTTGTTTGAGAGGGTTTCACCCTGTGCCACATTTAAGAACGCCCATGCTTCATCAAGGTCTACAATCTTAAAAATGCTTCGGTCACTGAATGGATAAAGTCAAGGCAAAGGTAGATATTACAATCAACATTGCCACCGATAATAATTCAATGGTCGTGTATTCGTCAAAAGTAGTATCCTTTATCCGGCAGAACCAAATCCGCAACCTGTATGATATTGAGCTGGTTATCCAAACTGATAGTGTTTTTCACTGTTCCGTCTGAAAAGAGCAGGTGTGCAAAATCATAATTTGTAAAACTGTCAATATGATTTGCGATATGGTTTGCAATAGGCGTATTTTCTTTCCGTAATTCTGTGATAACATTTAGCAATCCTCTCGTTCGCTTTCTGATACTTTGCTGATTGCACTAATAAGCACAGGAAATTTATCTCCGTCACGGGTTGAGATACCTGTTAAAAATGTTAAAATGTCTTTTGCCAGTGTAGCTTTCCGTCCTCTTTATCTTTCATAATTACAAACGGGTCAAGAAGCCCTGCATTTTCCTTGTCGCTGGTAAGATTTACAATGTTGATTTCATGGGCTATTTCGGGCAAAGTTTCTTTCCAGCTTCCACGCTCACTTTTCGGGTCTAGGATAACTGCCTGTCCACCGAACAGGACGGAATAATATACTAGCAGGTTATTACAGAATGATTTTCCACCGCCAAGCGAACCGACAAAAGCAGAAGCCAACGCATTTGTGAACGTCCCTTTTCCCCCTTGACTGGCAAGGGACGGTTGCAAGTAGACATTTCTTCCCGTATCCACGGAATATCCGATATAGATTCCTGTGTTTTCTCCCAACATCTGGGTCGCACCGAAACCAAGTCCGGCTAAAAATCGGATTTCACATACTGGATATAATCATTGATATAACGCCTGCTGGCTGGAAGAAACTCTCCATGCAGTCCCATCATATCTCCGGCAGGACGTACCAGCTTCACGTTCAAATCATCGTAAAAGTCCTTGACTTCATCACAACGGCGTTTCAGTTCGTCAAGATCGGGTGCAGATACCCGTATGACGTAACTTAACTTGTACATACTTTCCTTGCTCTGGTCTAAATCTGTTTCCAGTTCATCGACACTGTCCAAGGCTTCCACCACATTTGAACTTGTTTCGTTTCCGGCTTGATAGGCGTGATTGTCCAAGTCCTTTAATTCCTTTTTCTTGTTACGGACAGTGGTTAAGGCTTTCTTATTTCCCGACAATCTCAACATTCATGGACGTATCCACAGGGAATGTGAACTGCTGTTGCTGGAAATAAAAGATTTCCGATGATGGGAAGTCCAGCTCCCCCGACAATGGCATTGACCGTAAAGTAGGATACATAGCTTTCGCTGTCCTCATGTTCCAGACGCAAATATCGCTGGCTTTCTTCCACCACGCAACGGGTAGGACGGATAAGGTCATAATACTTAATCAGTGTTTCTCTTTTTAATTTTCTTTTTGGAAGAGGATACACATAATCTTCATAAGCTATCCCGTCCCTGCCGTAGAGGTGTTCCATCAGATACGCAAAGTCTTTGGCTTCCAGTCGGCGGATTTTGAATCTACGGGAGATTTTGTTTTCCAGCAGTTTTTCCATCTTCGCATAACGGTTGATTTCATCATTGCTCATGGAAACAAAGTCATTCATCAGCGTGTGCCTTACCTCATTCAAAAAACTCACGGAATGTCAGAAATACCGATTTTTTGATGTTCTTCAGATTGACTTCGTCCTCTGTGACCATGAGCTTGAATCCCAGAAAGAAACGGTAATCCACTTGATTGTCGCCTATCATAGATACAAGGGCTTCGGTCTGGTCGTCTATTTTCTGATAGGCAATTTCCTTTAATTTCCCCGTTACCAGCTTCTTTGACTGTTCCTGTATGCTTCGGATTGAGCTTTCGGTTGCAATCTGCAACGCATGAATCTTTCCCTCACGGGACTGTGCGATAAGCTGACGGAAGCTGTCATGCACAAGGTATTTCTGCTCTGGGGATAAGAATGAATAATTGTAAGGTATCAGCTCATAGTAGGCGAACACCTCATTGTCCTTATTCCAGACAAGGTTATTGTCGATATATTTAATCGGGAACATAGGTCACACTCCTTACTGCCGTGATAGTTTCCTCAAATTTCTGCTTATGCAGGTTCACGGCTTTTCCGGCATAAGTCACTTTGGGACGCAGGGCATACAGAACCATCGTCTTGATGTAACTGTATGGCTTTTTCCCGTCAAAGGTTTTCTGTGACATAAACCATGTAAGAGCAACGGGAATCCCGAAATATTTCATAAAAATGCTCCCTCAATCATGGAAAGTGGCGGTACATCTGCAAACAGAATGATGATAAATTCCGTCAGTACAAACCATGTAATCTGGGTAAAGGTCACAGGGAATGGCAGGTTTACATCATTGATGGC
>VOFG01001705.1_pt1 | contig 17369 bp, 26 predicted proteins | sample 5384171 | NCBI WGS metagenome assembly VOFG01 (sample SAMN12384726, study PRJNA508395) | human gut metagenome | isolation source: healthy gut F | host: Homo sapiens
TTGTGCTCTGACTTTCATAAAAATTCCCATCAATGCCTGTTCTTTTTCGCGGATCGTATCAATCCCGGTTTCCGTCAGATAATCCAGTGCTGCGTGCAGACCTGCGATCCCATGTGCATTTAATGTCCCTGCCTCCAAGGCAGTGGGCATCTGCCGGGGATGCCTTTTACTATATGACTGTACTCCACTTCCGCCACTTTTCAACGGACGGATCTCAATCCTTTTTTACATAAAGTCCACCTGTTCCCTGCGGTCCAAGCAGTCCTTTATGACCGGTAAAGCAGAGAACATCGATCTGCATCTGCTTTACGTTGATTGGAAATATTCTCGCTGTCTGAGAAGCATCCACGATAAAGAGCAGTCCATGCATCTTTGCTATTTTTCCGATTTTCGTCAGATCAGCAGATTCGGTCACATTTGAGCCATGCGTGCAGATGATCGCCCGGGTATTTTCACGGATCGCATTTTTCCATCTCTTCATAAAGGAAATGCATCCCTTTTCATCACTCTTCAGAATTGTCAGTTCTGTTCCTTTTTCTTCCATTTCATACAGGGGACGCAGAACCGAGTTATGTTCCAGTGCCGTTGTGATAATATGATCGCCGGATAAAAAGAGTCCTTTGATGGCAAGATTCAGGCTTTTTCTGTTGTTGAATTTGCAGTAAACGCGACCTGCTCCGCATGGTCTCCGCCAAAAACTCTACCAGTTTTACTCTTGTATCATAGATGATCCGGGATGCATCCAAAGACGCATGATATGCCCCTCTTCCTGCATTTCCTATTGATTCCAGTGCTTTCACCACAGCCTGCACTACCTGTGGTGGTTTCCGCATAGTTGCCGCATTATCCAAGTAAATCATTTCCGCATCTCCCTTCCTGTTGGATTTTATTTTAATATGTATTTCCACAAAATCCATAGGTTTTTGAAAACTCTTTCCTTGTATTCGATCAGCTTTTTCTTCTGCCAGCACTTTTCCTTTCATTCTGTCAGTTCCTTTCCTCACCGGCTTTGACCTTTTCTGCCTGTTTTTCATATAATATATAGAAAAGATCCATCAACGGAGAAATAACTATGCCTTATTCTATTATGCTTGATGCAGGACATGGAGGTCGTGATCCGGGTGCTGTGTATAATGGCCGTCAGGAAAAAGACGATGCACTTGCCCTGACACTCGCCATCGGTGAACTGCTTCAGGAAAGAGGAATTGATATTCTTTATATACCACTGATATTTATGAATCCCCTTATCAGAAAGCCATGGAGGCAAATATCGCAGGGGTTGATTTTTTATTTCCATTCACCGCAATTCTTATCCAACTGACAATACTGTTTCCGGTGTGGAATCTCTGATCTATGATAAATCCGGTATCAAATATAAAATGGCTCAAAATATCAACGATCAGCTTGAATCCGTCGGTTTTTGTCAACTTAGGAGTCAAGGAACGTCCCGGACTGGTCGTTCTCCGCCGTACCCCAGATGCCTGCAGTTCTTGTCGAGGTCGGATTCATTAATTCTGATGTTGATAATCAGATTTTTGATAATAATTTTAATGATATTGCTCTCGCCATCACCAGGGGATTCTCGATACACTGGATCTTGGAGGCGAAATTGATAACGATGTGATACAGCCTTTTTATTCTGTTCAGACCGGAGCTTTCCGCAACCGGACTTATGCCAACCGCCTGCTGGGAGAACTTCGATCCCAGGATTTTCCTGCAGAACTTTTAGAAGGGAATGACCTGTACCGAGTGAATGTCGGTTCTTTTGAGACACTGGATGAAGCTGTTGCTATGGAACGAAGGCTGAAAAGAGCGGGGTATCAGACCGTGATCGTGATACTGTAAATTGAACCTTCCGAAAAAAACCGAGCGTACTCTTGATTTTTATTAATGACAGTATTATAATATCGGCATAGAAACGCTACGGTCTTCAACCGCAAGAGGAATGGAGGATTTAATACAATGGAAAAAAAGAACATTGACTGGAGTAATTTAGGTTTCGCTTATGTACCAACAGACAAAAGATTTGTTGCAAATTTTAAAAATGGAAGCTGGGACGAGGGAGCCCCTGACAGAAGATTCTAATATTGTGATGAGTGAGTGTGCAGGGAGTTCTTCAGTATGCTCAGACAGTTTTCGAAGGAATGAAAGCTTATACAACAGAAGACGGACGTACTGTTATCTTTCGCCCGGACCTGAATGCATCCCGTTTCGCAGATTCTGCAAAGCGTCTTGAGATGCCTGCATTCCCGGAAGATAAATTCGTTGAAGCAGTTGTCGATACTGTAAAGGCCAATGCAGCCTATGTACCGCCCTACGGATCAGGTGCTTCACTTTATATCAGACCTTATATGTTCGGTATCAGCCCGGTTATCGGAGTAAAGCCTGCAGAAGAATATCAGTTCCGTGTATTTACTACACCAGTTGGTCCTTATTTCAAAGGCGGTGTTAAGCCTCTGACCATCTGCGTGTCTGATTTTGACCGTGCTGCTCCGCATGGAACAGGACATATCAAAGCCGGACTGAACTATGCTATGAGCCTTCATGCCATCGTAACAGCCCATGCAAATGGATTTGATGAGAATATGTACCTTGATTCTGCTACGAGAACTAAAGTAGAGGAAACTGGCGGAGCTAACTTCCTGTTCGTCACAAAAAGACGGTACAGTTGTTACACCTCACTCCTCAACAATTCTTCCTTCTATCACAAGACGTTCTCTGATGTATGTGGCAGAGCATTATCTTGGATTGAAAGTAGAAGAGAGAGATGTATACTTTGATGAGGTAAAAGATTTCGCAGAATGTGGACTTTGCGGAACTGCTGCCGTAATCTCTCCTGTAGGAAAAGTTGTAAACCACGGTGAAGAGATCTGCTTCCCAAGTGGAATGGAGAAAATGGGACCAGTTACCCAGAAACTTTATGATACTCTCAGAGGCATCCAGATGGGACAGATCGAAGCTCCTGAAGGATGGCTGAAAGTCGTAGATGTAGAGTAATCTCCCCATCTTATTACCTGTATAATCCAAAAGCGGATAACCTGTTCTCAACAGATCAGGTATCCGCTTTTTCAGTCTTTTTCCGTCTTCTTTTTCAATCTTCTATTCCGTCTTTCGGAACTCATCCCATGCCGCATTCAGAATCTCGGCTTTGTCACAAGCTGCCATGCTCCCTCGGCCATACATTCAGCCGCATAGAACATACCTTTCTGCCCGATACTCATTCCCACCTGTGCAGTAGTTGCCCAGTGGTGAAGCGGTGTTCCTTTACACATGGCTGCCGCACTGAGCATGATCGTCGGAACAGTATGGCTCACATCTGACACGTCCGTTCCGATTGCCAGTGGAACCGGCTGATCCTCCAGTGGTTCAAGGCCGGTGAAATATTCCCCATGATTTTCAAATCCGGCTTCCTTTGATATTTCAGCCGCAAATGCAATCTCATCTTCCATATAAACCGGTGTCGGGATCTTTTTCATTTCCTCATAAAAGGTTTCCGCAAGCACGGTTCGTCTTCATCTCTTTATTGCAGGTGACATGCTCAATCTCCACTCGCGTCCCGGTCATCAGTGCTGCTCCCTTTGCACAGTTATCCACACGCTCCGACGCATCTTTCGTCTTTTCCACAGACATGAGCGGATAAAATAATTCGTTGAGGCAAAAGGTGGAACAATATTAGCCGGACCATCTGTATTTGTATAAGTATAATGCATTCTTACATCATCTGCCACATGTTCCCGCAGATAATTCACGCCCACGCTCATCAATTCCGCTGCATCCAAAGCACTTCTTCCTTTTTCAGGAAATCTTGCCGCATGTGCCGCTATCCCGTAAAACTTATAATTTTAATATCCTGGGCCTGCCGATATCATAACTGACACGGTTTCTGTCAAATGGATGCCATGTAACTGCCGCAGATAGCTCATCGAATACCCCTGCTCATTCATACGGATCTTTCCGATGACGATTTCTTCCGCAGGGCAGCCATAGACACGAACCGTTCCTGAAATCTGTTCTCTTTCCATCCGTTCCTTCAGTGCCACTGCCGCACCGGCACACGCCGTACCTAAAAGATTATGTCCACACCCATGTCCTGGACCTTCTTTTGGACAATGCCGGCTCACCGGCTCCTGTGCAAGCCCCGGAAGTGCATCACTCCGCAAAGGGAAACCAATGATCGGCTGCCCCGATCCCCACTCAGCTACAAAAGCAGTCCTGAAACCTGCCAATTCCCACTTTACAGTAAATCCTTCCTGTTCCGAAGAAAAATCAGCTAAAGCACGAGAAGACTGCTCCTCGTGCTTCGATAATTCCGGATGCTGAAAAAATATAATCTGAAACTTCTGTCATCTTATCTTTAAGCTTATCTCATCATCCCGGTTATTCACATAATCCTTCCTGTTCAAAAGATCTTAACCACACCATCAACATATTTTTTCACAGATCTCATCCGATGCGGCTTCGACCATTACACGGATCACCGGTTCTGTACCACTCTCACGAACCCGTCCGTCACTTCCAAGCTCTTCAGCAGTCTGCTCGATTGCCTTCTGTACTGCTTCATTATCCAAAGCAGTCCTTTTATCCTTTACACGTACATTTTTCAAAAGCTGTGGGAAAATCTTCACTTCATCTGCCAATGTTCCAAGACTCTGCTTCTTTTCAAGGATTGCTTCCATGACCATCAGAAGTCAGGATACCGTCACCGGTACGTGCATGCTTGCTGAAAATAATATGACCGGACTGCTCGCCACCGAGAACATATCCATTCTGAAGCATATTCTCATATACATACTTATCTCCAACCGCAGTCTGCTCATACTTCATGCCGATCTTATCACATGCTTTATAGAGTCCGAGATTGGACATGATCGTTGTAACAATCGTATGATCTGCCAGGCGTCCCTGCTCTTTCAGATACTTTCCACATACATATAAAATACGGTCACCATCTACAACATTTCCATTCTCATCAACAGCGATGCAGCGGTCCGCATCTCCATCGTATGCAAATCCGACATCCAGCTTCTTCTCCTTTACAAATGCCTGAAGTACTTCGATGTGGGTCGATCCGCAGTTCGTATTGATATTCACACCATTTGGTTCATTATTAATAACATAAGTCTTCGCTCCAAGTGCATCAAAGACACTCTTTGCGATACTGGAAGAACTTCCATTCGCACAGTCAAGTCCTACCTTCATATCTTTAAAAGAGCGTGTAGCAAGGGCAATCAAGTGTCCTATATAACGGTTTCTTCCTGCTGCATAGTCAACAGTACGTCCAATATTTTCTTTTGTCGCCAGCGGTACTTCCCCAATCTTGCCATCAATATAAGCCTCAATTTTTTCTTCTACCTCTGCTTCCATCTTATGTCCGGCACTGTTGATCACCTTGATACCATTATCATAATACGGATTATGGCTGGCGGAAATCATAAGCCCACAATCAAAGTCTTCTGTTCTTACCACGTAAGACACACTCGGTGTTGTCGTAACATGAAGAAGATATGCATCTGCTCCTGATGCAGTCAGTCCTGCAACAAGTGCATACTCAAACATGTAACTGCTTCTTCTTGTATCTTTACCGATCACGATCCTTGCCTTATGCTCCTGCCCGAAATACCAGCCAAGATAACGTCCTACTTTAAAAGCATGCTCAACCGTCAGAACTACATTTGCCTCTCCACGAAATCCATCTGTTCCAAAATACTTACCCATAATACATTTCCTTTCCTGCAATCTCTTTTAATATGTATATTCAGGTCTTTTTTCTGTCGCGACCTGCGATTGCAATTCCCCCAGATCTTTTTCTAAAATACTTCAGACACACCTTAGATGTTTTCATTATATAACCATTACAAATCATTTACAAGTATTTCTTTTTTGTTACATAAAGTTCCGATATATACAAATTTTTTTCTGTTATTCCGCTTAATTTGACACTCTTTACGAAATTCTCATTTTCATGTATACTTGAATCAGTTTTAAATGGAGGTTTTAATAAATGATCAAAATTAATTGCAAGTGACCTTGACGGAACACTTCTTCAGGATGGTACCCAGGAGCTTACTCCCCGTGCAATCAGCCTGATTCATTCACTGACGCAGAAAGGGATTCATTTCGTAGCCGCAAGTGGTCGCCAGTATACTAATGAGCGAATCGTATTTGATAAGATCAAAGATGAAATTTCTTATATTGGAGAGAACGGCTCAATCTGTATGCATCAGGGCAAACTTATTTTCCGCGGAACGATCAGAGATGACCTTGCTTACCGGATCATCCGGGAAGTGAAGAAATCTGATCATTTTGAAATCATTGTCTCCAGAGAAGATACCTGCCTGATTGAAGACCGGAATCCCGAATTTGTAGACCACATTGTCAATGTTATGCACAATAAAACAGAGATTGTCGAAGATCTCAGCCAGATCAATGGTCCGTTCCTCAAGATTGCTATCTGCAATATGATCGATGGACCTGATGTCCTGATTGCATACTTAAAGCATCTTCAGAGTATTTTTGGCTCTGAGATTAAGATCGTAACTTCCGGAACTATCTCGATTGATTTTATTGCACCGGGTACAAATAAGGGAGCTGCACTGAAGCATCTTCTGAAAGTTCTCGATATCACCCCGGAGGAATGTATTGCCTTTGGCGATCAATATAATGATATTGAAATGCTGGAACTGGTCGGCACAGGTTATGCCATGGCTAATGCCGCTCCCGGAGTTGCAGATCACGCTGATGCGGTGACATCTTCCGTCGAGGATGTTCTTGAGAAGATCTTATTGGATGTAAATTTGTAGTTGTTGGAATGATACGCTTGTAAAGAAAAAGACTTCTTTATGGCGAAGCGGACGCGGAAAGCAGGGATATTCCTTCGCAGTGCAGGCCCGCTTTACCTCAGCCCGTTGACCGTTTGTAACTCGAAAGTGGAAATCTTCGTGCAATGACAGGGATTTACGTTCTCGAAGACACTTTGCCCAACTTCTTCGGAACGTAAACAGGAGTGCCTCTGCACGAGTGTTTCCACGTTCTGTTAACAAGTTGTCAACGGGCTGAGGTAAAGCGGGTCCTGCACTGCGATGCAACAACAAGGGTGGATATGGACGCTCTTCTGTCAGAAGCACTTCCTGCTGTCGCGATATTTTCCCCAACAACTACAAATTTCTACTCTGTCGTAATCAAAAATCACCCCTTTCCTAATCCCACATCCATTGGTATCTTTTACTTTTTTGCCATTATTTCTGAATCGAAGCCGAATCGATCCCTTCATCTCATCCCGCAGCCATTGAATTGCCGCTCCGCCACAAAAATAGAGCCTTCTAACGCATAGGTAACTTTTCCATCCAGTCCCCACGCAATTGTCGTAACCAGTCCATTTCAGAAAAAACTGGTCTTTCTCCGGTATTCATCAGTAAAAAACAGCCCGTTCCATATGTATTTTTTGCCTCACCTGCCTGAAAGCACGTCTGACCAAACAACGCTGACTGCTGATCCCCCGCAGCACCTCAATCGGGATTGCTCCTCCAAAATACGATGCATCTGCTTCTCCGTAAATATAACTCGACGGTTTCGGTTCCGGCAGCATACATAGCAGGATCCCCAGCTCTTTCAATATCTCATCATCCCACTGAAGTGTATTAATATTAAATAACATCGTCCGGGATGCGTTGGAATAATCTGTAACATGAACTCTGCCCTTCGTCAGCTTCGGATCAGCCATGTCTCCACTGTTCCGAAAAGAAGCTCGCCCTTTCAGCCCGCTCTCTTGCTCCCGGTACATGATCAGCAGCCACTTTACTTTTGTTCCCGAAAAGTAGGCATCAATAACCAGTCCGGTCTTTCGTCTGAACTCTTCTGTGAGACCTTTTTTCCTTTAACTCATCACAATACCCTGAAGTTCTCCGGCACTGCCATACGATTGCAGGATGGATCGGCTCACCGGTTTCTTTTATCCCCACGATCGTCGTCTCTCTCTGATTCGTGATTCCGATCGCTGCGATATCTTTTGCCGATGCCCCGATCATCGTCATTGCCTCTACTGCCACACCGAGCATCGTTGCCCGGATCTCATCCGCATCATGCTCGACCCATCCGGGCTTTGGAAAGTACTGCGTAAATTCTCGCTGTGCCACACTGCACATCTCACCCTTTTTATTAAAAAGGATACACCGGTTGCTGGTGGTTCCTGCATCCAGGGCCATGACATATCTTCCCATTCCCACTCCTCCTTCATTGCCAGTTTCTATTCTTAATCAGAATACGTTGGGACAAAATCCGCAACGATGATTTCTGTGGATTGCTCCGCACATACACCTCCACAATCCTGTCTTATTAAAATATATACCATCCCCTCTGCTTTCGCAATTCCTTCTTTTTTCCATATTGTATCTGATTTAGTGCAGTTTTTATATTCCCTCACATTTCCAACGATATTTGAATATGGTATACTTTTTTCCTTGTGGTTTTTTATCTGAAAATGAGAATCTAAAGAAGGGAAGAAACAAATGAATCAATTAAAACCAATGTTACTTACATCCTTGAAAAATTATAACCGTTCCCAGTTCGTCAAAGACGTAACTGCGGGAATTATTGTTGCGATTATAGCACTTCCGCTTTTTCCATCGCACTTGCACTTGCCTCCGGTGTCGGACCGGAAGCCGGTATTTTTACCGCCATTGTTGCCGGATTTGTCATCTCAGCCCTTGGTGGAAGCAGCGTTCAGATTGCCGGACCAACCGCTGCTTTTGCAACCATTGTCGCGGGGATCGTTGCCAAAAATGGAATGGACGGACTGATCATTGCAACCATCCTTGCAGGAGTTTTTCTGATCCTGATGGGACTTTGCCACTTCGGAAGTCTGATCAAATTTATTCCATATACGATCACAACCGGTTTTACCTCCGGAATCGCAGTGACGATCGTGATCGGACAGTTAAAAGACTTCTTCGGTATTTCTTACCCGGACGGAGTCAAACCGATCGAGACCACAGAGAAACTAAAGGCTTTCTTTGAAAACTTTTCTACATTCAGCCTTGATGCATTGATCGTTGGCGGAGTCAGCCTCGCCATTTTGATCCTCGCTCCCTATGTACTGAAAAAAAGTTCCTGGCTCACTCCCGGCAGTCATTGTTGGTATCCTGATGGTAAAATTTCTTCCATTAAAAGTTGCCACGATCGGTAATCTTTATACAATCAGCAACTCCCTGCCAACTCTTCATATTCCATCCATGAACCTTTCCATGATCGGAGATGCACTTCCAAATGCATTTACTATCGCCGTACTTGCCGCAATCGAATCACTGCTCTCCTGTGTAGTTGCTGACGGCATGATCAATGGAAAGCACCGCTCCGATATGGAACTCGTTGCTCAGGGTGCGGGAAATATTGCCTCTGCTCTTTTCGGTGGAATCCCGGCTACCGGAGCGATCGCACGTACCGCAGCAAATATCAAAAACGGAGGACGTACCCCGATTGCCGGAATCGTCCACTCCATCACACTGGTCATCGTGCTTGTTGTTCTGATGCCATTTGCAGGGAATGATCCCAATGCCGACGATTGCAGCGATCCTCTTTGTTGTTGCTTACAATATGTGCCAGTGGCGTACTTTTGTTCATCTGATCCGTACCGCCCAAAAAGTGACATCATTGTATTACTTACAACATTTATCCTCACGGTCGTATTTGATCTCGTTGTTGCGATCGAGATCGGCATGGTGCTTGCCTGCCTGCTTTTCATTAAACGGATGAGTGAAGAAACTCATGTAGACAGTTGGACTTATGTGGATGATGATACTCGGATGTGGATGAACACCTCCGCCGTCTTCCCCCTTCAGATCCGTGTCTATGAGATTATCGGTCCTTTGTTCTTTCGGTGCTGCAGATGCCATTGAACATATCGTAGTGAAAGACTTTACAACCTGCCTCATTCTTCGTATGAGAAGCGTGCCTGCCCTTGACAGTACGCACTGAATGCATTGCAGAATCTCACAAAGGTCTGCGAATCCAAAGGAATTACCCCGTCTTCTCCCACAAATGAGCAGCCTATGAAAGTTATGGTAAAATCCGGCTTTGTTGATCTCGTTGGCAAAGAAAATTTCTGTCCGAATATTCGTGCTGCACTTGATCATGCCGAAAAAATTATTGCAACAGCAAAATAAAAATGAATTTTACTGATAATTGACTTACAGCAAAACAAAATATTCATTTCTGTGCTGAAATGATCAATAAATCCCTCAGTTTTTTGCAAGAATCAACCATTACTTCTTGCAAAACTGGGATTTCTGTTTATAATAAAATCATATGTAACTGTCAGGACGACAAAAAATCTGCCGCCACATCACAGATTTACAAAATGGTATAACAACGAGAGGTGAGATTTGTATTATGGCTTTAGAAGAAACTTTGATTGCAAATAGCAGCTTAAAAAAATGAAATGGATTATCGGAACAGGTTCTGCTGAATACCCACAGAATTGATCCGAATCTCTATGAAGAATACGATGTAAAAGCGTGGACTTCGTGATTCTAATGGTAAAGGTGTCCTGACCGGACTGACAGAAGTGTCCGATGTCTGGATTGATGTCATCAACGGACGGAAGATTTCCTGCAGAAGGCAGTCTTTATTATCAGGGAATCAATGTTAATGATCTTGTTCATGGTCTTGGAAGCAAGAAATTTGGATTTGAAGAAACTATTTTCCTTCTTTATTTGGTCGTCTTCCAAAAGAAGAAGAATTAAAACGTTTCCTTTGAATTATGTTTGAACTGGAGGCATTAAGTGGACGTTTTGTCCGTGATGTTGTCATGAAAGCTTCCAATTCCAATATCATGAATGCCATGCAGCGTTGTATTCTGACATTGTATACTTACGATGACAATCCGGAAGACATTTCTGTGGGAAAATGTACTTCGCCAGTCATTAGAGCTGATTGCTAAAATGCCACTGATCGCAGTTTATTCTTACCATGCATACAGACATTTTTCCGCAAAGATGAAACACTTCTCTCATCCGTAATCCTGAAAAAAGGACGCTCACTTGCGGAAAATCACCTCCTGATGCTCCGTCCAAATGGACAGTATACCGAGCTGAGGCAAAAGTTCTCGATATCGCCCTTGTTCTTCATGCAGAGCATGGTGGTGGTAACAACTCAACTTTCACGACACACGTTGTTACCTCTTCCGGTACTGATACTTATTCCTCGACTGCTGCATCCATCGGTTCACTGAAAGGACCAAGACATGGTGGTGCAAACCTGAAAGCCAGTAAAATGTTTGACGATATTAAAGCTTCTGTAAAGGACTGGGATAATGAAGACGAAATCCGGCTTTATCTCCGCAAGATTCTGAATAAAGAGGCTTTCGACCATTCAGGACTGATCTATGGTATGGGACATGCAGTTTATACTTTATCCGATCCAAGAGAAAAGATTCTGAAAAAGTTTCGCTGAAAAACTTGCCAAAGAAAAAAAGGACTGAAAATGAATTTGCTTTGTATGACCGTGTAGAGCGTCTTGCCAAAGAGGAGATCATGACTCACCGCAAAATGTTCAAGCCAGTCTGTGCCAATGTTGATTTTTACAGTGGATTTGTCTATACCATGCTTGGAATCCCGGAAGAACTGTTCACACCGATCTTTTTGCGATCGCCCGTATTGCCGGTTGGAGTGCCCACCGACTGGAAGAACTGCTCAATGCCGGTAAGATCATCCGTCCGGCTTATAAATATGTCGGACATCATACTGAGTTTTATGCAAGGGATGAGAGAGAGTGATGTGAAAATAAAATTTGTAGTTGTTGGAGTGAAAATATTGCGACAGCAGGAAGTGTTTCTGACAGAAGAGCGTCCATATCCACACTTGTTGTTGCATCGCAGTGCAGGACCCGCTTTACCTCAGCCCGTTGACAACTTGTAACAGGAACGTGGAAACACTCGTGCAGAGGCACTCCTGTTTACGTTCCTTAACAAGTTGGGCAAAGTGTCTTCGGAACGTTCCTTGTCAATGCACTGCTCACGCAACAGCAAGGGCGGATATTAGGCTTTCAAATCAGAAAAATTTTTCCTCATGCCAGAACAGTTTCTCCCAACAAATACGAAATTTCAATAAGAAATAAAGAGCCGGAAGGCTATCAACTAAGATGAATGATTAGTCAATAGCCATCCGGCTTTTTCTATTCTTTTAAATTTGCATTGTTGGGTGGATACGCTGTGGAGCTAAAACTTCTTATCGAGATGGTCAGCGGAAAGCAGGGTGTTCCTGAGCAGGTGCATTAGCAGGAGCGTTCGAAGACACTTTGCAGCGTTTGTTAGAGAAAGTAAATCGAGTGCCATTGCACGAAGATTTCCACTTTCGAGTTACAAACGGTCAACGGGCTGAGGTAAAGCGGGCCTGCACCGCGAAGGAATATCTCTGATTTCCGCGTCCGCTTCGCCATAAAGAAGTCTTTTTGCTTTACATGCGTATCATTCCAACAAATACAAATTTATCTCCCCAGCTCCCAAAAAAGCCACTGCACTTGCCGCAGCGACATTTAATGAATCAACTCCATGAGTCATCGGTATTTTGACCGTATAATCGCACTCTGCGATTGTCTGCTCTGCAAGTCCGTCACCTGCTGTCCCAAGGATGATTGCCAGTTTTTTCTCTTCACGGAGTCTTTTTAGCATCAATACTCACAGAATCATCGCTCAGAGCAAGAGCCGCAGTCTGAAATCCCAGGCCATGTAATCTCCTGATTCCATTTTCAATCCAGTCTTCCTGCTTTTCTCCGATAAATGTCCACGGAATCTGAAACACCGTCCCCATACTGACACGGCTTGCTCTGCGATACAATGGATTGCTGCATCCGCCTGTCAGAAGTACTGCATCCATATTTAAAGCTGCGGCAGAACGAAAAATCGCTCCCACATTCGTCGGATTCATTACATTTTCAAGAACTGCAACCTTTTTTGCATTTTGACATACCTTTTCCACTTCGGCAATCCCCTCCGTCGCATAGCACACAGCATTCCTCTTGTCAGCTTAAACCCTGTCAGTTGTGCCAGCACATCAAATTCTGCTGTATAAACCGGAATCTCATCGCATCGTGCAAGAACAGAGGCTGCCTCACCTTCAATCTGCTTTTTCTCTACCAATACCGCTACCGGAGTGTAGCCGGCATTCAAGGCTCTCTCAATCACCTTTGGACTTTCTGCAATAAACATTCCCTCCTCCGGGTGATCTTTATTTAACAACTGTGCCTCGGTCTTTCTCGCAAATATATCCAGCTCTGGTGCATGAAAATCCGTTATTTCTATCATCCGAATCACTTCTTTTTCCCCTCCTGTTAATTCCAGTTTCTTCAGCTCTGTCTCTTCTGCCTTATATCCTGACTACTTTCATCAGATCTGACTTTATCTCTTCTCTCTTATACCCTGACTGCTTTCATCAGATCTGACTTTATCTCTTCTCTCTTATACCCTGACTGCTTTCATCAGATCTGACTTTATTTTTTCTACTCTATACCTGCCGCTGCATGTCCCGGTGTACTTTTTTCTCACGAAATAATAACAGATAACCTGCAAAATGATCGTTATGATCCATGATGCCGGATAAGAAATAAATAAAATATCCAATGAATGATGTGCAGGAAAGATCCAGAAAATCCGGACAATTCTTGTCCCTACTGTTCCGATCACCGAAAGAATCATTGGAACGGCTGAGTGTCCCATTCCTCTCAATGCCCCCGGAAACAGATCCATAAATCCACATAAGAAATAGGTGACTGTTGTATATAAATAGAATATCCATTCCACACTGGATAACTTTTGCATCTTCCGTATAAATCTTCAACAGTTCCGGACCAAATCCATACGCACTGACGCCAAGAATCGATGTAATAACTACTGATAAAATAATACAGTCAATCAGAACTTTATCCATTCGTTTACTTTTTCCTGCACCATAATTCTGACTCGTAAAACTCATACATGTCTGTGTCACGGAATTTACAGTCACATATAAAAATCCGAAAATATTATTGGCTGCAGTATATCCTGCCATTGCGGTAGACCCAAAAGAGTTTACAGAAGACTGTAAAGTACATTTGAAAAATTAATCACTGTACTCTGTATTCCCCGCCGGAATACCAACCTGAAAGATCTGCTTCATATAGATTCCCCTGATCCGAAGCTTTGAAAATGATAGTTTGTAACTGCCTTCCGATCTACAAAGGCATCGTAAAACCAAAATACTTGAAATCATCTGGGGAAACGATTGTTCCGATTGCAACTCCTGCCACACCCATGTCAAAAACAATTACCAGCAGCAGATTCAGACCGGCATTGATCACTCCTGCAGCAACCAGGAAGAACAGTGGACGCTTCGTATCTCCGACGGCCCTCAGAATGGCTGCACCATAATTATAGAGCATAAAAAACGGCATTCCTAAAAAATAAATTCTCATATATAACGTTGACAGTCCGATCACGTCATCCGGTGTATCCATCAATTCTAACGCAAATCTCGAAAAGATCAATCCCACAAATGCCATGACAATCCCGCTGATTAATGCCAGTGTAATTGCGGTATGTACTGTCTCTGACATCTCCTTTTCTCGCTTTGCCGCATAAAAACGTGCTGCGGAACATTTGCTCCAAGAGAAATTCAATAAAAGATTGGTAAACATATTGATCAGTGCTGTTGTAGATCCAACGGCTGCCAGTGACCGGCTTCCACTGAACCTTCCAACCACAATAATATCTACCGCATTAAACATCAACTGAAGGATTCCTGAAAGCATCAATGGAAGTGAAAAAAGAAATCAGTTTATCCATAATCGTCCCATTGCACATATCTATTTCATATTTACTTTTCTTTGTCTGAGATTCCATACTTCTGCATTTCTCCTTTAAAAATCTGTAATCAGTATACTTCATTTTTCTATAAATTTCTATAAATGTAACTATCTGATTTTGCTGAATGTGCTTTCTGTGGTATGATAATATTATGATGCCATGGTCAAAAGCCCCCCGACTATGATACCGGATAACAGCCTTTTAGGAGAAAAGAACAATGAAAAGAATACGCCCTGACTTTTTATAATGAATTTCACTGCATCGCAGATTCCTGCACAATTACCTGCTGTCAGGAATGGAAAATTGCTGTGGATCGGACACAAACCGGAAATGGAAAAAAGTTTCTGCCCCCGCTGATGTACCAGAACAAAAAAAGAATCTCAGTGCCTATACAGAAAAAAAAAGACGGTCTCCGGGTCATTCAGCTTGACTCAGACCATCGTTGCCCCTTTCTTTCCGAGAACAGACTTTGCCGGCTTGTTACTGCTTACGGTGATAAAATCCTGTCCGAAACCTGTACTACGTTTCCAAGAGAAATTCACCGGTTTCCCTGTCATATCGAGGAAACGCTGATGCCGTGCTGTCCTGCGGTGATCGATCTGCTGGAGCAGGCTGATGCATCACAGTTTGGGATGTTCCCACCGAATGTGACACTCCTTTATTTCAGATCCGCAGGAACATTCTCCGTCTTTTGTTGCCCGCATCCTCACCGGTCTGTTCTGTTGAGGATTACCCATTGAGCCTTGTTCCGCCGAGATCTGTTCCACTGAGGATCTCCTGCTTAAGATTCATTATATTTTACAGGAACTATATCGTAACTATTCCTTGATGAGACCCTGATCCGTGATTACTTTTCGGCTGATACACTCTCCCAGTTAAGTGATGCCATCCAATCTATCCATCTTCCGGCAGAAGATACTTTTTGAATGCAATGAACTGTTGCAGGATCTTGCAGTTAATTATCAGAGCGAGAAACTTTATTGTAATTTTAAAATCCAATTATTTCTCTTTCAGAGTACATTTCAGAATCTGCAACAGATTTTATGCATCCGATTTCTTTTTTCCTTCTTTGGATACAGGAACGTCACTCTCTGAACTTTGGTCAGACTTTCAGATCAGATTTTCTGAAGTTCAGCCACTGATGCTGAAGTTTCTTGCCAATGAAATTTTTTCGGATCTTGTCACTCCTGACAGCCACCTGGAAGATCTTCTGATCCGAATCCAGTGGATCGCTCTTGAATATTCAGCGATCCGTCAAAGTCTTTTTCTACAATGGCTTCAGAATAACAGGAGTACACTTACATATGAAATGGTTCGCCGGACACTCGTTATCATCACAAGAATGACAGGCTACGAAGAAGAGGATATCCGCAAATATCTGACCAACGGTTTTGAAGCTCTCATTTGGGACTGGGGCTATTTCGCTCTCATTCTCGGACATTGATCTTTCTCAGTTCCTCTGATCGTCATTTGCAGCATCTCCTGCGAAATCATTTGATTATCCAATATTTTGCAGGATTTTCCTGCATACACTTTTTAATAGAACTTACAACCATTTCTTCCATTTTCTTTTGACATAATAGAGAGCTTTATCTGCATCTTTTAAAAAAATATTCGCTCCGGGATTTTCCCGATCCGAAAAAGCAACTCCGACACTCAGTGAAACTGCCGGGATATTTTCATTCTCCGTCCCTAGCTCCTCATTTACTGCTTTAATCTTCTCTTCGATCGTATATTTCAAATCGCTGGTCATCTCTACCATGATAATTGCAAATTCATCTCCACCGATCCGGCAGACATGATCGATACTTCGGAATGCTTTCTTTTTAAAAAGACCGGTTACTTTCTTTTAAAATCTCATCGCCGACTGCATGACCATACATATCATTCACAGTCTTAAATGTATCTACATCTATCAAAATTAAAGCGTATGGTGTATCTCCATTTTCATACATATGCAACAGTTTTTCAAAAGATCCTCTGTTCAATGCATCTGTCATTGCATCATGTTCTGCCTGACGGCGGATCAGTCTTTGAGTCTCTTCATTTTCTTTAAAAACTTTATTATAAGTTTCTGCCCATTTTTGAAGTTCTGCTGCTCCAATCACCGGAAATATTTCGCCTTCCATAATACTCTTATTATAATAGACAAGCGGTACTACAATCAATTTTCTTACGATTATACAGATTGACAGTAAAAGGATCACCAGTATCATGATCGCAATTTCCAACTTCAAATACATATCGGAAAAGATCGTATTCGCTCTCTGCTGACGGTTTTTTGTCTTTTCGAGCAACTGATCCAGACAGCCACTTACTTCTCTCATGATTGTCCCTCGTTTATTCCGATATTCATTATTGGAAACCAGTTTCTGTGCTTTTTTCCAGTTTTTCTTTCTGTGATAACTGCTTTTCCTCTTCCTTAAAATCCAATTGCTCAAGCTCTGCCGGAATGTCTTTTTTCTCCCATCACAGTTGCAACGAGTTTTAAAGAATGATATTCTGTCAACATCAATTCTTTTGAATCTTCCATCGCCTG
>VOFG01001596.1_pt1 | contig 17350 bp, 28 predicted proteins | sample 5384171 | NCBI WGS metagenome assembly VOFG01 (sample SAMN12384726, study PRJNA508395) | human gut metagenome | isolation source: healthy gut F | host: Homo sapiens
ATTGAAAGGAATGTAGAAATGTGGTATAATTTCAGAGTAGCTTACTCTGAAAGGAGAAGTCGAAATGAGAAATAGAATTGATTTTTGAGAAAACGACCCGCTTATTTTGAATGCGATTCAGAGAAATCTGATTGAAATTCATGGTGATAGGATAACCTACAATATTCACCAAAAGAAAACATATAACTGGGCCGATCCGGAAGAATGGGTAAGAGCGAGAACTATTGCTTTTTTAGTGTTAGAAAAAGCATATACCCTCGCAGTATCAGAACGGAGGTTGTAGTTCCGCGCAGAACACCCGAGGATTTTGCGGATATTGTTGTATATACTGATGAACGATGCCAAAATCCATATCTTGTTATTGAGAATAAAAAAGAGCAATTATCCCCAAGAGAACGAAATCAAGCGATTGAACAGTTGTTTGGCAATGCAAATTCGCTTAGAGCCCCTATTGCATTGTTTGATAGTTTTGGTGAATCTGTATTTTTGATGTAGCCAACTATCCACCAACTGAAAGAAGCGAGAATGTTAAAGGCACACGGATGTTGTTCCAGTTCAGTATGGACAGATTCCGAGTACACTTATATTGCAGGTCCTAGAAATCACGATATACACGCAGCAACAGATTATCAATTAGAGTCTAAAGTAAAACGAGCTCATTCAATAATTTGGGCAGGAGGTAAGCGAGATCCTCTTCTTGCTTTTTGATGAATGGAGCAAATTAATGCTCGCCAAAGTTGAAGATGAAAGGCATACACCTAATAATACGCCGAGACAATTCCAAGTTGGAACAAACGAGACTTATGTGGCTGTTGCAACAAGGGTTCACGAGTTATTCAAGCAGGCTTGCTTAGCCGATCCTACGATTTTCCCTGAGCAAATTACAATCAATCTGTCAGATAAGAAAATTGTTGAAGTTTGTAAAGGTACTGCAAGACATATCTATAACGGACACGTCCGTCGATAACATTGGTGCGGCATTTGAAATCTTCTTCGGTTCTATTTTTAGAGGAGAACTGGGACAGTATTTTACTATGCGGCCACTCTCAAGATTCACAGTTGCTATGTTAGACATTCAACACGATCATTATGTTATTGATCCTACGTGCGGAAGCGGCGGATTCCTTCTGGAAGTGCTTTTTGCAAGTGTGGAATAGATTGGACAAAGATTATGCCGGACGACGTGAACTTGAGCGAATAAAAACAGACTTTGCGCTTAACCAGGTTTATGGTATCGAAATTCACGAAATACTCGCTCGAATTTGTAAAGATTAATCTTTTACTACACCATGATGGACATACAAATATTGAAGGCGATAAGAGCTGTCTTGATACTGAGTTCACAAAGAAAGGTTAAGACTTGGGAAGAAAACTTCCATGTAGTAGTAGGTAATCCGCCCTTTGGTGATACTATCAAAGAAGGAGATGAAGATCAGCTCGGTAAAAAGCTCTCTTGAAAGACTTTGAAATATCTGCTGGACGGGTACAAATTCCCTCTGAACATATCATTGTTGAAAAGTCCATTAAAATGCTTAAAAAGATGGTCTCTTGGGTCTTGTATTGCCAGATGGTATATTTAATAATCAAGGCGAACTATCCAATTGTCCTCAGCTTAGAAATTATTTAGTAAAAAAACGGCAGAATACTGGCTGTTGTTTCATTGCCTGACTACGCTTTTAGAAAATCCGGTGCGCAGAACAAAACATCTATATTGTTTTTCAAAAAGTTTAATTATGACCAACAAACTTCTTTTTGAAAGAGTATATCAATCGCAGCTTGCAGAAGGTAAGACTGAGGAACAGGCAATACTTGCCGCCCTTTCCGCTAATAGTTACAAAGTATTTATGGCTGAGGCCAATTATGTCGGTTATTCTTCCACAGGTGCATTGATGGAGAAAAACGATTTGTACAGGGGTTCTGCAGGCGGACATCTTTCTGACGACCAAACTGGTACAATTCTTGGTGAATATAGGAGGTTTTGTGCTGATCCAGACAATTATGTTCCTGCAATCAATGATTGTGCAGGATTAGATATTTGCAGTGTTTGGACTTCGCACGAAAGCCATAGATTAGACCCCAAATACCATTTATTTAAAGTGCAAGAACAACAAACATTACCCGATGGTTGGGTTAGCAAAAAAAATATCACAATTAATGCGTAGACGAGTCGATTGTTCGCCCGCAAGAATCACCTGAAACACCTGTTGTTGTGATGACGCTTTCACAAACTGGCGACATTCGCCCTCGTGAAGCAGGCAAAGGTAAAATCCTCCCGAATGGTTAGGAATGTATTTTGAAGATAGCCCGTCAACATGGTATGAAGCACAACAAGGGGATTTGGTGTATTCGTCAATAGATTTGTGGAAAGGTTGTATATCGGTTGTTCCTGAACAGTTTAACGGTGCCCTTGTTACAAAAGAGTTCCCCAATATATGAAATGTTGACCGATGAAATCGTTCCTGAATTTCTTGCTGTTTTGCTGCGAAGCAGGTATTATCAACGAGCGTTCCGCGCAATCACAACAGGTCACAGCAATCGTAGAAGAACTCAAACAAGCGATTTTGAATCTATAGAAGTTCGTTTCCCTCCTGATAAGGAAATTCAAAGAAGCCTAATAGCGGATGTCTTAGAAGCCAAAGAAAGCAAAAGCATGCGACCGATTCAATAGGCATAGCAATGCTTCGTTTTAGCGACATCATAGACGGACGCGGTGACGAAGAATTTGAAGCTGTCTTTGATGATGGTGTTGAAGAAGAATAAAGATCATATTGTGAGAGTTCGAATTCATACGCAAAAAACGGCAAAAATATCTTTCGTAGCCCATAGCCAAACGAGGTTCGGACGAACACATACTTCTTCAGCGGCGGCTTTGCCGTGAAATGTTCGCTCTGATCCACAACAGAAAAGCGCCGTCTTGGAAGTGATTCCGGGACGGTGTTTTTTTGTTTAACTGTTGCCCACGATGTCGTTCACGGCGGCCAGCAGCTCAGTGTCCAGATCGATAAGCCGTTTGCCCTGCACCAGCGGTCTGACTTCTTCGATGAGGTCGTAGATCATCTCGCTGTATGCCGAGGAATACTCCGCCGTGCTCTTCCACCGGGTAACTTCTTTTTCGGTAGAGGATATCTTGCTGTCGGCTTCGGGATTAAATTTTGCGTAGATCTCCCGCAGCTTTGCCAGCTGCTCCTTCTTGAATACACTGGTGTTTTCCGTGAACACATTCAGCAGCTGCGCCCACAACGGGCTGCAATTCCAGCAGCACATGCTTCTGTCCGCTGTTGGTGCGCAGTTTTTTGTCAAGGCTGCGGATATTCTTTTTGATGTTGTTCCTGTCCTTCGCCCTTGTGGTGCTGGCCCGTGCGAACTGTTCCTTCAACCGCTGCTCGCGGCGGGCTATAAGGTCTTTCATGGGCTTGGTGGCTTCCAGCTGCACAAGCCGTCCGTCGTAGCGGTTCAGTTTGGCTTCCGCCTGCCGCAGCTTATTCTGCAGCTCGTAATACTTCTGCGGGCTTTTAAGCTTGTCAGTGCCTTGCATTTCCTGCTGCAGCTTGATATCTCTATTTCCGTATTGTTCAGCTCGTGTATTGCCGCCTGATACGAGCGCAGGGATTTCTTCTCCTGCTCGTTCTGCGCTATCTGCATAAAAGAGGTTGGAAAGCTCCCTTGCGCGGGTTGAACTGGTTCTCATCGCTGCGCAGCTCAAGGTGAATGTCCGGCGAAGATGTCGGGGTTTTGTTATCAAAGCTCTTGAACTGGTCGCTGCCGAAGGCCACATACACATTGGCGTTGTCGTATTTGCCCTCTACAATGTAACCGTCATAGCCCAGCACCTTACGCACGGTATCCATAACATTCCCGCTGCCTGCGCCCGCATTGGCTATCTCCGCCAATATCTCGCTGTCGCTTTCGCTGGTGCTCATAATCATGTTTACGGTATCGGCAAGCGCCCGGTTATACCACGCTTTGGAGGGGTAGCCCATACCGCCCTGCGAATCGTAATTCAGTATTACATCGTCGCCCGTGGGGTCTAATGCCTTAAGCAGCCGTTTAACCTCCGGCGCGGAAAGAGTTACCTCGCTGTCGCTCAGCGGGTTTGTAATGTTCAGATAGCCTTCAAGCAACTGTCCGCCCTTTTTTCTGATAGCCTTCCGCCATGTCCTTGTAGTCCGTGAAATAAAAGCCCTGTCCCTCGGAGCTGCCGTGCTGGCTCATGAAGTCGGCGGAGAACACATTGAATACGGCAGAGCTGCCGTGGTATACGGTTTTCAGCCGTCCGTCCTTGTCCCGCACCTGACTGTCCTTGAATTTCTCCGCCTGCGCCTTCGTCAGCTCTCTGCCCTGATTATCCCGCAATTCGTACAGTATATCCCGGTTGCCTTTGTCGAAAGTGCCGATATTGTCCGTCGCGGACTTGATTTGTGAGGGAAGGCCAATCTTTTATGACCAATGCTTTGCCTCTTGATACGGGCTTTCCGTCCACCAGATCGCCGCCCTCATCCAAGATGATGGCGTCATATCCCAGCTCCGGGTGCTCATCCAGATAGTCGCTGATGTCATAACCGTCTGTCCAATCCGGTAGAGGCCGGTATCCTGTAATTCACCTAAGCCGTACTCCTGCCGAATGTTTTCAAATATCTGTTTGGCCTCGGCATCTCTGGTATCAAATGCCTTGTCAGCACGCAGATAAACGGCGTAATTCGAATTTCGTTGCGTAGTGCTCGGCATATCTTTGGGCATAATTATTTTTGCGCCGTAAAATACTGCCACGGCCGGAACTCGGTCAAAAAGCCGCCGTTCTTTTTGCACCGTGATAAAACACTTTCGGCGTGCCGTTTCTGTTCAGTAGTTTCGGGTTCACAGCAGCGCCGGCAGAAAAATCTTTGTCAAAACGCTTGACAAAAGTATATAAATCTGATACTGTGTAATTAGAGACGGTGCTCATCCATAATCGGGGCGTGTGGCTATTGCCTATCCCCACGGAGGGAGCCGTTTGCCTATTTCTATCGAACGAACATGATAGAACTTTTATTGGTTTCATTCTGCCCCGGAGAATAGCTCTCGTCCACCGACATTTTGGCGAGATAGGGCTTCCCGTCTATATCAACCAGCGCATAGAATTTGTGCATAAATGCCGTGTATATTGATTTTTTCCGCGGCCGTATTCTTTGGAGGTTTCGGTATTTAGCAGAATAGAATTTTCAATGATTTTATCTATGTTTTGCATGGCTCGGACGGATTTTTTATCTGCGCCACTATGCGAGATTGTTTCGTCATATCCAACACTCGATGAATTGATAACCCATCCTGTGTCGTTATTCCGGAACTCCCCGCGTGGGTTTTTCCCTTCCCGTCGTTCCATTTTTTGAAATGTTAATGTGGCTTTGTGTCGTTCGCCCGCCATTCGCCGAACGACGCGCGGAAGAACGGGGATTTTTGTGCCCAATTCACGGTAGAATTTATACGCCCATTTTTGTGTCTTTGCTATGTCCTCGCTGGTGAAGTTGTTTATGTTCTTTCGCCCTATGGAACGCAGCAGGATTTCCACATCCTCCGTGGTTATGGGCTTTTTCGTACTCGGCATTGTAGCGTCCTTCGTCACGCAGCTCAAGCATGGTGTCTTTGCCGGCGCGCCTGCCCTCGTTCTCCTTTATCGCCCCCTTAAGCGCATTGTCCCACAGCTTTTGCGTTTCCTTAAGGCTTGCTTCGCTTGCCGCTATGGCGCGGGCTTCGGGGCTGGTGGCGTCAAGGTTTTCAAAGGCGGCCTTTCTGTTGGCGGAAAGCTTTTTAATAAAGCCGTCCAGCCCCTGCCTTTATGCGCTGCGCAAGGACAGGTTCTGCCGCGCCAGCTTTTCAAACACTTCACTGTTTTTCAGCATCATTTCACAGGCGGCGGCCACCATTTCTTCCTTTGCCTGTTCGCGGGTAAGCTCTCTTGCCCACCTGATCCTTATACTGCTCCTGTATATCCTCTATGCGGTTATCCACGCTCTTTTCGCCGTACTGCTCCGTAAACCGGGACAGAACATAGTCCTCAAGCAGGGAATAGGTCTGCGTGCCGGAGGCGGCTATGTAATGCGTTATTTCGTGCGACGCCGTTTTCAGTATGGCACTGCCGGTTATGTCGGTAATGCTCTGCATGCCGGCATTGACGGAAACATTATAAAAGGGTGTTGGTTACACCGTCGTAATGCCCGTTTTCCACCGAGAACGCGCCTGTTACATCCACACCCGACATAAGGGTTATGTTCATGCCGGAAAACCTCGCTGACGGCCTTCAAATAGCTTACCGCGGCGGTCTGCTTGGTGGTGAGGGTGTCCATATCTATCTTGGGGTCTACGGACCATTTGCCCGCGGACGGCGCAAGCTCTTTATGTTCACCTTGGAGGCCTTCGCATTTTCTTTATTTCCGCCTGCTGCTGCCGCTTTTTCCGCCGTTTCTTTGGTCTTGGTGACGATTTCGGCAATGCTGCCGGATTTCGCCTGCACATCGACGCGCCCGGCGTTGTAGGGTCATTCAACTGCTTGGAATGCGCTGGCATGATATGCCTTAAGCGAATCGATGGCCGGCAAACCTTTGCTGCTCACCGCAGAAAGCGAAATACAAAGTCGCCCTGCAAGCATTCCAATTCACGCCCCTATGCTGGGAGCGACACGCAATGCCGGAGAGCGATGTGCGGACAGTCCATTTCCAATCCACGCCCCTGTGCGGGGGGCGACGCGCTTCGTGGAGAGCTCCGAGGCAAAAAAATCTGATTTTCAATCCACCCCCCCTGCGCGGGGGGCGACGTTTTGCGAGCGTGTGAGCATGGACGAATACCGTATTTCAATCCACGCCCCCTGCGCGGGGGGCGACACTGTGCCGCGGCGAATAGGGTCATACGAAATATTTCAATCCACGCTCCCCTGGGGGGGCGACGCGCAAAAAGGTTGATGCGCTCAATGCGGAATATATTTCAATCTACGCCCCTGTGCGGGGGCGACGCGCAAAATTCACAGATTGTTCATAAAGTATTTTTGCATTTTCAATCCACGCCCCCTGTGCGGGGGGCGACCTTGACCGGAAGGTATACATCCAGTTTGGCCTTATTTCAATCCACGCCCCCTGCGCGGGGGGCGACCGCCCGCACCGTTACCATCAATTACCTCTTTTGATTTTCAATCCACCCCCTGCGCGGGGGGCGACTCCGGCGTATCAATTTTAGACCCGTCCGCAAAAATTATTTCAATCCACGCCCCCCTGCGCGGGGGCGACAAAATCTGTGCTTTGATATTCCATTTCCCGCTTGCATTTTCCAATCACGCCCCCTGCGCGGGGGCGACTCGGCGGCAATCGGACGGCACGCCCCCCGGTAATTCAATCCACGCCCCCTGCGGGGGGCGACAATACTCTAAAAGTTTAACGACAGGGAGGGGATTTCATCCCCCCTGCGCGGGGGCGACGCAAGATTTTATTTCGAATTTGTTAAATGCGGACGATTTTCAATCCCTTGCGCGGGGGGGGCGACTTTTTATCGTTGTCCCCGCTTGCCGTGCAAGCTGGATTAATTCACGCCCGCGCGGGGGGGCGACGTTATTGTGATGTTGATATTTCCGGCAGCTGCTTATTTCATCCACGCCCCCTGCGCGGGGCGACCAGCGTATGCTTTGCGCAGGTATGTAAGATTTGATATTTCAATCTACGCCCCCCCTGCGCGGGGGGGCGACCGATTACAACGGCATGTTACAGGCTATGAGCGCTATTTCAATTCACGCCTGCTGCGGGGGGGCGACTTAATTTGCAATATAAGTTTAATATTGTGTGGTTCATTTCAATTCACCCGCCGCGGGGGCGACCCAATAGAGTATTTCAAACTTTGTAGGCATTACAATCCACGCCCCTGCGCGGGGGCGACAAAGGTCGATACAGCAATACCATTCTTTGACAAAATTTCAATCCACGCCCCCTGCGCGGGGGGCGACTTGCAAGCGTGATAACAGCCTTTGCCGTCTCATCTATTTTCAATCCACGCCCTGCGCGGGGGCGACTTGCAAGCGTGATAACAGCCTTTGCCGTCTCATCTATTTCATTCACGCCCCCTGCGCGGGGGGCGACTGTACTTTGTGGGATTTACGATTATCGACATATTCACATTTCAATCCACGCCCCTGCGCGGGGGGCGACCAACGCCACCTTGCTCTCCGAATTATCACTTTCATTTCATCCACGCCCCTGCGCGGGGGGCGACTAAAATAGATCCCTCAATAGGTGTAGTCATGACCATTTCAATCCACGCCCCGCGCGGGGGCGACTTTCACAGCGTGCGCGCTGGGGTGATTATGTATATTTCAATCCACGCCCCTGCGCGGGGGGGCGACCAGATATTGCCGGAGGATCACGCTGGGCAAAAATTTTCAATCCACCCCCTCGCGCGGGGGCGACGCCATCAGTAATATTAGTAAGCGCAAAAACAGTGATTTCAATCCACGCCCCCCTGCGCGGGGGGCGACCGCGGAGTTCAAATTGTGTCGGCTCGTCATAGATATTTTCAATCCACGCCCCCTGCGCGGGGGGCGACCAGGCAACATGTGTGGACGATGCAACACACGGTATTTCAATCCACGCCCCCTGCGCGGGGGGGCGACCGGGATTGACGGTAAATATTGGTATAGGAGACAAATTTCAATCCACGCCCCTGCGCGGGGGCGACTATAGGGTTAACAGCTTTTACAAGAGCTATTAAAATTTTAATCCACGCCCCGCTGGGGGCGACATTTTTATCCGAAGCAGCAGCGGAAAACGGCGAATTTCAATCCGCCCCCCCTGCGCGGGGGCGACATACTGTAATTTTACGCTATCACCGCCATTAAATTTCCAATCCACGCCCCTGCGCGGGGCGACACCGTATCCGCGTATGCATGGATGCTATCAGACGATTTTCGCCGTCGCCCCCTGCGCGGGGGCGACTTTGGATATTTGACTTTGAATTGCAGGAAATAGCAATTTCAATCCACGCCCCCCTGCGCGGGGGCGACTAAAGCAATAAAGCAAAAATAAATGGGTGATATTTTTCAATCCCCCCCTGCGCGGGGGCGACATGTTCGGAATTTATTTTGATGAATTAGCCAATGATATTTCAATCACCCTGCGCGCGGGGGCGACAATCATAAGCATATGTTTGGCGTTTATTTCGACATTTCAATCCACGCCCCTGCGCGGGGGCGACGAAGGTCGATATCGAATACCACTCTTTGACAACAATTTCAATTCACCCTGCGCGGGGGCGACTAATCACAGGCATATGTTTGGGATTTACTTTGACATTTTCAATCCACGCCCCCCTGCGCGGGGGGCGACAATCAACTGTTACTTTATAGTAATGTTTCTGAGATTTCAATCCACGCCCCCTGCGCTTGGGGGGCGACCCGGCAGCACCGGCGGGGAGAAAGTGAGGACGATATATTTTCAATCCACGCCCCCTGCGCGGGGCGACGTCGGTAATTATCGGGTAGGCGCATACGCCCGATAACAATTTCAATCCCCCCCTGCGCGGGGGGCGACTTTACGTATTTCAAACGTTTTACTACCAGTTCATTTCAATCCACGCCCCCTGCGCGGGGGCGACCAGATCGCACGCAGCGCCCGTGTGTCCGCCTTATCATTTTCAATCCGCCCCCTGCCTGGGGCGACGCGCCGTAGGCGCGTTAAAAATACCGTTCCGATTAATTTCAATCCACGCCCCCTGCGCGGGGGCGACTAAACTCAAAATCAAGATAAAACTGACCATCGATTTCAATCCACCCCCCTGCGCGGGGGCGACCAGCGGCGTGCAGATTTCGCCCCCACCTCAAAGAGGATTTCAATCCACGCCCCCTGCGCGGGGGCGACCTGTTGGGCGATGCTCCGCCGGACAATCGTTGTATTTCAATCCACGCCCCTGCGCGGGGGGCGACTTTGATTTTGTCGGACAAAAAACTGTATTCCGATTTCAATCACGCCCCCCTGCGCGGGGGCGACTGGATACCACTGTCCCTGTTTGCCGTGTAGGCTGTTATTTCAATCCACGCCCCCTGCGCGGGGGCGACAATCTGTTGAGTGAGTGCAATATATTTGTCAACATTGTTTCAATCCACGCCCCCTGCGCGGGGGCGACACAGCAAAAGCGCGTTGCCGCGCGGAATAACAGGCCCAATTTCAATCCCGCCCCCTGCGCGGGGGCGACGTGAAAATGTTGGTTGCTTCAAAATTTCCCAGATTTATTTCAATCACGCCCCCTGCGCGGGGGCGACAATTTTGTAACGCAAACCTATCCGCAAGTTGGAGATGATTTCAATCCACGCCCCCTGCGCGGGGGCGACACATAATCTATTATGCTGTATATTGCATCATATGCAATTTCAATCCACGCCCCCTGCGCGGGGGCGACATCTAAAATCTTTGCCCATATCGCCGTGGTATTTCAATCGCCCCCTGCGCGGGGGCGACGTGCGTGAGCGGCACAATGTATCTCACGCAGGGTTATTTCAATCCGCCCCCTGCGCGGGGGCGACTCAAAATATCTAATAATCGCCATGGCTCTCCAATTTCAATCCACGCCCCCTGCGCGGGGCGACGTTGTATTTGTTGCTTCAAAATCGCCATTTATTTCAATCCACCCCCCCTGCGCGGGGCGACGTTATCAAACAGGAGGTTATCTGTGTGCCGTCAATTTCAATCCCCCCTGCGCGGGGCGACAGCGGCTCTTTCGCAGCGCTCGTATTTTTGGCCGTCATTTCAATCCACGCCCCCTGCGCGGGGCGACGGATCGTGGACGACGAGGACGCATGAGCAACTACAAATTTCAATCCACGCCCCCTGCGCGGGGCGACTGCGAAACCCCAATGCTTGTGCACGAACAGTTTGGCATATTTCAATCCACGCCCCCCTGCGCGGGCGACTGAAACCCGTGCTTGTGCACAGACAGTTTGGCATTTCAATCCCGCCCCCCTGCGCGGGGGCGTGGATTGACAACACCGCATTCAAACGCTTCTTTACGGCATTTCAATCCACCCCCCTGCGCGGGGGCGACGCAATCAACTTTTACTTTATAGCAATGTTTCAGACATTTTCAATCCACGCCCCCCGCGCGCGGGGGCGACTTACAAAGTTGGTAAAGGCTCCCAGAAATGGATTTCAATCCACGCCCCCATGCGGGGGGCGACCGCAAAACTGCACAAATATTAGGGTTTTGTGATCAGTTTTGCATTAATTTTTTCTGACCGGATAAATAAAACCGGCCCATTCTGAGTTTAATACGGTTTTCCGCATTTTTCGGGTGCGAGCCTGTGCCAACTTTTCAAACAACCTCCGCTTCGCACCGTTACAGAATCGAATTCCCCTCCGGGTCATATGATTCTTTGTTTCCGTACTGCTCAATTTTTGAAGAATACTTCTTTCGAGATTATAGACCCGTATGCTGTCCGTTTCACTGTCCATCACACTCAAAGCTGCTCTTTTGATTACTGCCTGTGATGCATCCAAATCACATTCGAAAACGGAATTTTGTACGCGTTGACCGTAATTGCAGCAGATTTTTGCAATTTTAGCCAGCCGTCTTTTCCTGCCGCAGTTTCGGTATTAACATCATAGGTTATCAATACAAGCATTATTTTTTCAGAAACGGCGGGTAGCCGTCCAAATCCCCTCTCATAAGTCTTGAAATAAGCAACGCCCTGAACATACGGAACCAATCCCCATTGTATTTTTTTCCTTCAAAAACGGATGAATTATCTCTCCTCTTTTTTGCCTGCCACTGGGCAATAAATTGCTTCCTTGCATCATCGGTCAATATTACTGCGCCGTTATCCAAAAACACAAAGCTTTTTTCGTTAAAAATCCGATTGTTTATAAGCGTAAGAACGAATCTGTCGGCGAAAATCGGCCTCAGTTCCTCCATCATATCAAGCGAAAGGGGAGCACCGTCCCGGTCTGTCCATGCCGCATAAGCCCCACAAACGGGTCCAGCCCCACACTTCTCAAGCCCGCAGAGCATTCGTTTGCCAAAAAGCGAATATGCAAACGAAAGCAGACAGTTCACTGGATCGGTCGGCGGCCTGCGCGAACGCCCATCAAGGGCGAAAACCTTCTTGTTCTGAAGTATCAGTTCATTGAACACACCAAAGTATTCGGCAGCGGCATTGCCCTCTATTCCCCTGATTGAAGCAGTATCACCGGCGGTTTTGACCGCCTCAAGATATGCGCCGATCCTGTCGGCAGCAAGGCGGATCCTGTCGCAATCCGTCTGTAAAGGATGATCCGCATATAATGCAAAAAAATAAGGTACTTTGTATTATACAGCTTACCGATGATCATATTTTTTATAACGGAAAGCCGCTTTGCCTCATCATCGGCCCATCTGAACTGTGTTCTTCTGAGATAAACATTTCCGTTTGTGCAGTTTCCCGTATCACACAGATATCTTCGAAGGAGTGAAAAACGAAAGCAGAACCCCGGCTTCGGCGCACTTTCCCATTAAGGCCGGCGAGGCGCCCTTGTAGGAGAAGGACACTATTGCGTTTTAATGTATGCAGTGGGATTTGCTTATGCGTATCATCTCCGAAAATCACCTCCACCGTTTCGCCGTTTAATGAGAGATATGCGTCCTCGGTTGTAACAAAAAGAGTATTCAGAAGCTTTTTCATTCCTTTTCCTCCCCGTTAAGCATCCGCCGCAGATAATCCGCTGCCGAAACAAAACCCTTTTCCCGCTGAAGCGACGGAAGGCATATCTCCTTTAATGAACAGCTGTTGCACCCCCGGTGTTTTTTGACTGTCGGCGTATAGCCTCGACTGAACATATTATGCATTTCCTCGAATGAAAGCCGCACGGTTTCACGAAGCTGATCGTTTAAAACAAACTTCTCTTTTTCCCTTGTTTCTCAGTAAAATACGGCCCCTCGTTTATTTTGCAGGAAAACATCTCCTCAAGGCACATTGCCTGTGCTGTCACCTGCAACCTGTCACGATCTTCGCTTTTCCGATGTCCGTGCTTATATTCTACCGGGCAAATATCCCATTGTCCCTGCCGGCCGCGGGCGTTATCCCGTTATCGCTCTGAAAACTCCACGGCATCGCAGCAGCCGCAGATGCCCATACGCTCGGATTTTACCGGCATATCCCGCATAGTGATGACCCCGTTGCGGATATCAACGCAGGAAACATCGTGAACCCGCTTGTGAATCATTCTTCCCTCCGCAGTCAGCCCGTTTTCCACCCGCTGCTGCTCTATATGGATAAGCGCCCACTGCCTGCGGCAGAAGGAAAAAATGCTGAAGCCCCGATATCAGAAGATATTCTTTATCTTCCATATCATATGCCGTTAATCTCTTCGCAGGAAAGCCCTTCAAAGGGTGTTGACCGTAATCACATAATCCTCCGCCGAGGTCGGCTCCGCCACCCCTTCCTTAAGCGCAGCATTTACAAGACGATGCACCTTTGCCGAGGAATACTGCCCATCCCTGCAGTTATGCTGCCACCAGTACAGCTTTACCACTTCCATTGAGCCGTCCGGCCGGGCTGCCGAGGTATCGTTTACGAAAAAGAGTGCGAAGGCATTCCTTTACGGTTTCGGCATCCTCACGGGTAAAACCCGTCTTTTTCCGCAAACTGCACATTGATGGAGCCTTTTACGGTATAAAGCCCGAATTTAACAGAATGCTTCATGCCCATTGTATCGCTTCCCGCGTTCCTGGCCTTCTTTTATCGCCGCTGACGCTCTTTGTTATCTGCATTGACTGAATATCAACGGGGTCCGCGCTCTTTGCAAGGTGAATGGAAACCGGGCCGCGCACGCCGACGGAGGAGCATCCGAAGTCTTTGAATGCAAACACCTGCCCGAATGTCCTCACATCCAGCCATGTTTTACAGGCAATTTTATAAAACTCGTCTGCATCCTTGATTTTTTTCCATCTCCTTCGCCCTGTCCTTAAGGCTGGTTTTTCCGTCGTCGCATCTGTCGTCGGACTGAACAAATACGGCATAACCCATGTCCTGCATACGGTTTGCGTATCTTTCTCTTAATGCACACATCGGAAATTTCACCAAAGCCGTCATAATGCGTGCGGGGTCTGTTGCCTCCCAGCGGATCTGCGTTGGGATTTGCATTCGTTACCGAAGTAAGCACCTCGAAATCAATTTTGTTTTGCAAGCGCAGTACTCATGATTCTTTTCCTCCGATTCATTATTATCATTGTTTTTCTTTGTGTACAAAGCATTTTTCTGCAAATAATATCCCATAAGATACTCTTCTCCCAACGGCTTACCCGTTTCGCCCTCCGGGCACCCGGAAATAACCAGCATAATTTCGCCGATGAGTTTATCATAGTAGTTTCTTGCTCGGGCTTCAGGCGGGGATAATACGCGTTTTGAGCTGTTCGATTATCAATTTTGCCGCATACATGGGGCGCTTGACAAACAGCGTCTGCATCCTCATTGCGTTGGGTTCCCTTTTTCGTCGAATCAAGGCGTCCCGCTCCGCCTTTTCCAGAACAGCAAGCAGGCGGCCGAACTGATAGCTTCTGTTTTCTTTTCGGGTTCAAGTGCCATAATCCATTCCTCCTTAAATCTGTCGTACCTGTATTTTTTATGATTGCGCAGGTGGTGAAAAGCTGCTCATTCCTGTTTTTTGACTTGCCGTCATTGTCGTACAGCTGAAGTGATGAACACTTCTGTACGGCGCAGCGCATAATATCCGCAGGAAAAGGCGATCTTTCCAATCTGCAAAGCAAAGCCGCTGCATTGCTTCCGAAAAAGAACCTTTTCGTCCGTTTCCGTTTTCTGCGTTTCATTTTCTTTTCGCAGTACGCCGTAAATGCATCGACTATATTTTTTCAATGCGGGGAGGTAACTCCGAAAACCGGATGCAGCCATGCGGCGGTTTTTCATCCCAAAAACGAAGCCGTTCAAAAATCATACGCCGCCATTTCGCTGTAATAGCAAACCGAAAGCCGCCCGGATGTGGCCGCATCAAATATCGCGGTTACCGTTTCGTCCGTCAGATCCAGCTCTTTTTTGTACCCCAGAACGGTTTTGCAAGAATGTCGCGATAGTTTGTCGGCGTCGGGTTTTCTCCGGCCCCTGAAAATTTAGGAAACAGTGAAACCGTGGGGTTAAGCATCTTTTTCCTTTCGGGTTCCAGCATACAATCAATCTGCCGCCGAAGCTGAAGCCGTCGTTTGAAACGATCCATTTCAAGGCATTGTGTGCTTTCTGCGATGAAATAAAGCCCATTGTCAAAGCCTCGGAATCGTCCGTAAACCTTCCTCTGTAAGTGAAATTGGCTTTATCATTTGCAGATACCAGCTTTGCGTTGCCGGCAAAGGACACAACGCCCTTAAGATGCTGCCGCGCCGGTGCTGCGTATTCCCCCGATACATAGCAAAGCGCTTTTTCCGCGGATGCATCCGCCTGACTTTGGCAGTAGTTTATATAGGAATTTATTACCGTCCGATTCTTCCAGACATCCTCCGGCTGCGCACTGTTGTCCGACAATACCCCTCCAGCACACAAAATCATCGTCCTTGACTCCGCCAAGGGACGAAAGATCCGCCCGCACGGTGCCCTTTTTCACATATTCCAGTATTGCTTCTATCTCGGAGCAAGCATACTCGGAATTACACCATTCTTCCAGCTGGCTGAGATATGCGGCATAGCTTTCTTTATATTCCGGGCAAATAAACATCAGTTTATCGCAAAGCGGATGCGGAGAAAGACTTTGCGGAGCTTGTACGCCCTGCCGATTTTTCGGTGACGGGAATTATTATCTTCTTTTTCCCTCTTCTGCGTTTTCCTTTATTATCTGTGAAGGTGTCGCAATATGTTCCGCCAACAAACTCCCCGTTTCCGTCAGGGTTATTGCTATCTTAACGCCGGTTGTAATAAATCCCACGGGCGCAAGCACGGCCTTCCGCTCTTCCGATTCCGCACCGGCCAAGCCTTCCATACGGTTGTATGTTTCACAGCCTTTTGAAAAAGCCCCATTATTTCACCTCCCCGAATTCCCTTAAGCCGGTAAAGTTTTCATTTTTATCTTGGAATATCTTCATTTTGTTTCATGAAGCAGCTTATGGTTGGCAATCCTGCGGCCTTGGGAAAACAATTATTCCGTTTTTTCATTTCGGGATACCAAAATTGAGCGTCATTCTGCCTTGTGTCTCCTCCGAATACGCTTCATCGGAATATGTGATTCCGTGATACATATGCCCGAATGAGATCATCGGCGTTTCATCGTATGCTCCCTTTTCCTCTCCGAATATACAGGGCTCCGCATAGCCCGACATTCCCTCGCTCAAGGAAAATATCGCGCCTGCCGCCTTTTCGATCATACGCTTTGCAATTTCGTGATGCTTGTTTTTCGTTGCGGTCCCCGGCCAGCTCGGGGGCGGTTTTCGTTCCACTCAAAATGAGCGCTGACCTGATAGCGGCAATCTTTCAGATAAGTGTAATACGAAAGGTCGTTTCCGCCGCCGTTATACTTCATGGTGCGGATGCCCTTTACCTCCCATTCTGATAGGATTCATCACCCTTACCTTGTCGATATACCAGATGATTGTGGGCTTCCAGTACACGGAAGACAAAATTCCTTTAAGCGCTTCGTAAGTGGGAATTTGATAGGTGCATTTTTCGCCGCCCACTCTCATTATGGGGTCCGAAAACAACATAGTCTCCGTAAACCGAAAACTCTACAATATTAGGGTGTCGCATGGTGCTTCTCCTTTCTTCGGAATGATTATTCCGGTGTTATTGCTGTAATTTTTATCCAAAACAAAAACCTGTCCGTCCTGTCCGTCCCGACGGAGATTATGGCAACACATTCACGCAGCCTTTCAAGCTGATAGGAAAAACCGAAACTGTATAGGGCTTGGCATCGTCATACGCTTTTTTTGTTACATATTCCCGCGCGAAAATAAGTTCTTGGGCAATTCTCTCGCCTTTCGCCCCACGGAACAACCACGCTTGTTTGATCTTGATCGAATAACTTCAAACAGGCTGCCGGCGGTCTTAAACGCCTGATGCAGAAAAGAATCTTTTTACTCTCTTTTCCCGTGTCCGTGTACCGCGTATTTTCCGCAAGCATGGAATAGACAGACGGATAGCCCTGCTTTACAAAATCAAAGAAATCCCCTGTTTTTTGCCTTTACAGCTTTTCATAAAAGAATCGAACCGATTTATCCGATGAAAGATCGGAATCAAACCTTTGGGCCTCCTTTTCAAAAGAATAAATCAGCGATTGTGTTGCTTCCTTTGCATCGGAAATATCCTTAAGCACCGTCAGGTTTTCATCGCAGCAACCACAATCCATACGGGAGCATCCGGTCTGCCTTCACCGTTACGGTT
>VOFG01002758.1_pt1 | contig 17331 bp, 33 predicted proteins | sample 5384171 | NCBI WGS metagenome assembly VOFG01 (sample SAMN12384726, study PRJNA508395) | human gut metagenome | isolation source: healthy gut F | host: Homo sapiens
CACGTGGTCGGGCATCGGACAGGTGCCCCTCTATTATCTCGATGCCCTTGTACTCGCAGAGCTTCCTGAGTATCTCCCCTATGTCCTTCCTGATTTGGTTGTAGATGACTTTGCGCCTATACTTCGGCGTGAACACGATGTGGTCACTTGCACATCCACTTCGTGTGCGCCAGGCTGTACGCTTTTCTGCGCCATGGCCTTCACACCCTTTCGTCCCGGAGTTCTTGACGGCCTGAACAATCGTCAATATCGGGCGGGAGGGTGGTTTTTAAAGCGGTTGTCGTCCCGCCCGCATAGCGGGCGGTTTTCTTGGCGCGGCTACGCGCGCGCCAGACTAAAGTCTTTTAATGCAAGAGCCGCCCCATGGGGCGGCCTCCTTCGATAAATGGTTCTGTTAGAGCGAGCGCTTGGTGCTTTTTGCGCTTTTAGAGCTTATGAACGTCGCTGGCCTGCAGCTTGCCGTTCTGACCCGTGGTAACCTCAAAGGACACACGCTGGCCTTCGTCGAGGGTCTTATCACCGTCCATCTTGATTTCGAGAAGTGAACGAAAAGATCTTCGCCATCGGCCTGGGAGATAAATCCGTAGCCCTTCTCGAGGTTGAACCATTTGACAGTTCCTTCAGCCATTTTCGGCCTCTTTCTCTCCCCGAATTACCGGGGATGCAATCTGCCCAGATTGCTCTGGGTCCACTGCCAAAAACCTGCCCCACCGTTTACGATGGAACAAACGCTTCCATCGTCCACGACGGCACGGGTGCCATTCGGTCTTACTTCGGCGATTGTTATCATTTTAGTGAGATTGCGCGGCATTTCTTTATGAATTTTGAAAACTTGCAATTCGCCGACGAACTGTTGACATGCGGTTAAAAAGCATCGGGCCCACGTGAGGTCTCGACCGCCGCAAGCAATCATTGACAACCGCTCTTCACCCGCCAACGATAACCACCATCAACAGCGCCTCAATCGAGCTACCGTGCGCAACGGCGCGATGGCGTACCAATCAGCTAGAAGAAGCCCGACGGAAGCTACTCCTCACCTGTAATGCCGTCAGCCTCGAGCATCTCGTCGAAATCGTTCATCACGGGAATCTCACCCGCCGCAGGCGCTTGATGCCATATGTTGCCGCGAGCGCACAAGCCTGATCGAATCGCAGCTGAGCCGCCTGTTGCTTGCCGGCCTGTTCAAGGTAATACGACTCAAGGGCCATGCCGCGCACCAAATACTCGACCACATGCGGATCAGTTCCGATACGCTCAGAATGCCCGCGAAGCTTTCGGGCGCCAGCCCCAGTACCACGCTCGCATCCATTTCGAGCGCATTCGCGATGGCGTCTTCCACCGACGCGGCTTTCGCATCGGGGTCGTCGTCTTTTCTCAACCGTGCGACGCATCGCCTCGACGAATTGCCAAATCAGACGCATCAAATAATCTTGCTGAAACATGTTAGGAACCCCGTTCTGCCGAACGGAGTATCCGCTCGACGCTGCGCGGGAATCTGGCGGACGATTTCGCTTTCATTCGTCGCTCGCACAGCGCGCTGCTACGCTTCGCTCCTCTTTTAAGCGAACTCGCCTCGCCAGATCCCCGCTCGCTGACTTTTGGCGTATGCCCAGGCTTGCTCGGGCTCGCTTACGCTTCTGTCCCAGGCATCTTCAGGCCCAGATGGTCAAACGCCCTGGCAGTTGCTTGGCGGCCCTTCGGTGTGCGCATAATGAGCCCTTGCTGAATAAGGAACGGCTCATACACGTCTTCCACCGTGCCCGGATCTTCAGAAAGCGCCGATGCAAGCGTGGTAGTCCCACAGGACGCCCCGCAAACGAGTCGCATAAAAGCTCAAGGATCTTGTTGTCAAGGCCATCGAGCCCCAGCGAATCGACCTCGAAAAACTCAATGCCGCTGCCGCGGTATCTTCGTCGATATCGCCGTTGCCGCGCACCTGCGCCCAGTCGCGCACGCGCTTGAGCAGACGGTTCGCCAAGCGAGGCGTTCCGCGGCTTCGGCGCGCGATTTCAATGGCACCTTCCTCATCGACCGTCACATCCAAAATGCCCGCCGGGCGCTTCACGATGTCAGCAAGCTCTTCAGGGGTGTAATAATCCAAGCGGAACACGATACCGAATCGATCGCGCAAGGCCCGGTAAGCAAACCCGTGCGCGTGGTCGCGCCAATAAGCGTGAAGTGCGGCAAATCGAGGCGGATGCTGCGCGCCGCCGGCCCCTTGCCCACCACAATATCGAGCACGCAATCTTCCAGCGCGGGATACAGCACCTCTTCCACCTGGCGATTCAAGCGATGAATCTCGTCGATGAACAGCACGTCGCCTTCTTCGAGATTCGTCAAAATAGCCGCCAAATCGCCTGGACGTGCAATAGCCGGGCCGCTCGTGGCGCGAATGTTCGCGCCTAACTCGTTGGCGACAACGGTGGCGAGCGTGGTTTTGCCCAAACCCGGAGGGCCGCTGAACAGCACGTGGTCCATGCATTCGCCGCGCTGCTTGGCCGCCTGAATAAGAATGGACAAGCTGTCTTTCACGCGCGTTTGGCCCAGATAATCGTCCAGGTATTTCGGGCGAAGCGAGCGATCGAGCGCCAAATCGTCTTCGGTAAGGTCGCTCGAAACCACACGCTCGCGCGGCGTTTGCTGCGCGAAGCCCGCGCCTCCCGGCGCCGAACCGCCCGAAGATGCCTCGAACACCATGCCTTCTATTTGAATGCCTTCAGCCACGAATTACTTCCTTTACCCCACCGAGCCAAGTCGCTTAAAGCATACTGCAACAGCGCGCCTTCGGTATTCAATTCTTCGGGTGCGCCCTTCAGCGCCAAATCGGCCTCGGCCAGCGTGAAGCCCATAGCAAGCAGGCCGTCGCGCGCGCCCTGCAAGCGTTCAGTGGCGGCTGCCGTCGCGGCGCTGAACAGGTCTTGCTCGCCCGCCTGCGCCAAATTGCCCTTCAATTCCAGAATAAGGCGCTGCGCGGTTTTCTTGCCCACGCCGGAATGGTGGACACCGCCTTCACGTCTTCTGATTGAATAGCGGAAATAAGTTCGGCCGGTTTGAACGTGGAAAGCGCCGCCAGCGCCGCCTTCGGGCCAATGCCCGACACACCAATAAGACGCAGGAACAACGCATGTTCTTCCTGAGACAAGAAGCCATACAGCGTCATAGCATCTTCGCGCACAGCAAGGTGTGTGAACAGCGCCACATCGGCGCCCGCCTCGGGAGTTTCACGATATCGGTCGCAGGCATGTACGGCAAAGCCGACGCCGTTCACGTCGACGAAAGCCGTATCGACGCTTCGGCCGGCCATCGTGCCTTTCAGGAATGCAATCATCGGCAACCCTCACAAGCGACAAGCGGCGAAAACCGCGCATGCCACGAATCAATCTACAAACGTCTGTTCGCAAATATACCATAGCGGCACAAACGAAAACATGCAGCCGCCGCTCTTTTGCGACAACTGCACGTTTTGCCCCTTAAGACGAAAAAAGCGCCAGCGAAGAAAGCGGCGCGTAACGTTTCTCCTACTGCACGGCGCGGGCCTCGCCGTCGACACCGAGCTGGGCCTCGAGGCGCTCGCCCTTGTCTTCGACCACGACCGATTCGACGCTCGGACATCGCCGCCAGCCACACGATATTCGGTAAGGCATAAATCCATGGTCTCCATGTCGCTATTCGGTTTCTTCAAGCGCACAACCAACGTTGAGCCCTCCCCTGAGTTATGGCTTCAATTTCCTTGCCAGGAATCGAGCCACCCGAAAGCTGCAGCTGAATCCACTCGTCTTGCGGCTTCCAGCCATTGCCCGGCATGGCAACGATTGCGCCGCCAGAGACCTCCATGCACAACGCGGGCAAGTCGGTTTTCTTCCCACGTCCACGCAGAATCGTCTGCATTCCGCTTTGTGCAACCAAACATCGTCACGGTTACAGGGCCGCACGCCGCCGCGGCTACGACGCCACATGCCACCGCCACGAACGTTCGCCTCGTCATATGTTTCGCCACGGTCGCCTCCGTTTCGCCCGAATTTCCGCTGACTTCTTCGTTGCCTTCATTGTCCCATACAGTGTGACTCGCGCGTCGAGAAACGAAGTGGGAACGCAAGAGTTTGGTAAGAAACAAAAACGAGCGTAAACAGGCCCGAAAAAAGACTTCCACACCCGCAGCAACCACAAATTAGCACCGTAAATATCAATAAGACGTCTGATGAAAAGCACGCCATTTCAGCCAAGAAATTCACGGGCGAAACGAGAAAAAGCCTCGGAGCCGGACGACGTTTCGCACTCCACGCGTCGCATTCCGCCTGCACCTTGCACCTCCACATTAAGCTCTCGTGCAGAAACCACGAACCCGATTTCCCAGTGCTACCCATAGAAGGGTTTTTGAACGCTTCACGGGGACCTTCCTGCGCGGAAATATCGAATCGAACACGCAAAGCGGCGTTGGCGCCATTTTCGCCATATATCTTTTGGGCCTTTTTGCTCGGCGGGCTATACGTGGGCATGATTTCACCGTACGTCTCGTGATCCAGCAAGATTTCGGCCTAGGCGACACCGCGGGCATTTGGATGGTGAACATCTACACGCTGTTCTACGCCGCATGTATCCCCCGTTATCGGCAAGCTCGCCGACATCCGCGGCCGCAAGCCGGTCTTCATCGGTTGCTTGCTCGTGTTCATGGCAGGCTCGCTTATTTGCGGCCTGTCGCAAACGTCTGATAGCTTCCCTGTCCTGCTCGCCGGCCGCTTGGTACAAGCCGTTGGCGCCTGCGGCATTATTCCCGTAGCGAACGCCGAAATAGGGGCGACGTTCCTCAAGAAAAGAAGGGCATGGCGCTCGGCATAGCCGCCGCCGTTGCTGGCATCGCGAACGTCATTGGTGCCGCCGTAGGCAGCCTGGTCGTGGGCATCGTAGGAAACGATCACTGGTCGGCGCTGTTCTTCTTCGCCATTCCCGTATGCTTGGCGCTCATTGTCGCGAGCCTGCACGCTCTTCCGAACCACGACGTCGAAGACTCAACGCCACTCGATATCCCCGGCTCAGTACTGCTCGTCGTCACGGTGCTGCTGTTCCTGTTCGCAGTTCAGCACATCGATGTGCGGCACGTCGGCCAGTCAATCGCGTCGGCGGAAGTGCTTGCGCCCGTCTTAGGCTTCGTTGTGGCGCTCGCTGCGTTTGTGCTGACGGAACGCCGCGCGAAAAGCCCTGTGTTCCATTTGGAATACCTCGGCAATAAGCCTATCGTCATCACCATGGTGGTGAGTTTCTTTGTGGGCTGCGTCATTATCACCATGACAATCATCCCCGAAGTCGCCGAGTTCATCATGAGCGCGCCGGTCGGCTCGGGCGGCTTGTATATTTTGCCCGTAGGCATCGTGAGCATGTTCGGCCCGCCGATTGGCGGCAAGCTTATCGATAAATTCGGTCCTAAGCCCGTTATGATGGGCGGCCTCTCCGTGGCGGCCGCGGGCTTTTTATTCCTCGCGTTCGTAAGCCTGAACAGCGCAAACGCAATTCTGCTCATCGTCGGCTTGTCTATTATGGGCTTGGGTATGGGTTTTGCGATGGGCGCACCCACCAACTACATGGTGCTCGAAAACACGAGCCCCACAGAAAGCGGAGCCGCAATCGCAACCATTGCGCTGGTTCGTCAAGTGGGCACCACCGTGGCACCAGCGCTGCTGCTCGGTTTTGTTTCTGCCCGCCGGGCGCACAGGGCTTCTTCCACATGCTGCTGTGCGCGGCGGCGTTCTGCTTATTTCCCTCGTATGCATGGCGTTTTACCGCAAGAAATAAGGAGGAAGTCACCGGCGTCGGGACCAGCCCAAAACGTCGCCGGCTAGCGTGCTTCCCAATATCGCTTGCACGCTTCGGCGAATGTGCCTTCACCTGGGAATGGCACTGCGTACGCTTCGGGCGTTTCGGCGGCATCATCCGCCCCATTCGACACGCCCAGGCCGCGCAGTTCGCTCGGAGCGCCCGAGTCACACGAGCCGCACAACCCGGTTGACCCATCCATTACACCCGGCTCGTCAACAAACAGCATCGATCCATCGCCGATGGGCGCACCATAGCTCATGAGCGACATAGTGTCGCATGCCCACAGGGGTCGCGACCTGCCGTCATCCAACCGCCAGCATAGTTCTCCACGCGCTCGGCCGGCGAATGACCCACAATTTGCGGCACGCCGGGCAACGCGTCGTCGAGCACATCGCGCAAGTCGGCCCACAAAGGCCCCGGCAGCGACCAGCCCCCCACGCGACGGCGGACAGCTGTCCAAATCGCCCCAATGCGACGAATCGGCGAGCATCTCATTCAAGCGCTGGGCAATCGCCGTCGCATCAGCAGGCACGTCAGCCAAAACCGCTTCGCCCACACTCCCGTTACGCCCGCATGCGAGCACAAATACGGCCCAACTGCACAGGCGACCTTTGCCTGCAGAGCATCTTCCAGAATCGTTCGCAGATTACGCATGATGGACATGATCGAGCCCGGGCCACGTTTGCCACGCACGTAGCAAAATCGTGGTTGCCCAGCAGCACGTCGATTCGCATGCCGCGCCCGCGATGCTCGCGAACCCATTTCGCATAAAACTCCATGGCGTTTAGCTCATCGGCTTCGTTCGCGCCCCAGTCATCGCACGCGTCGCCCAAAAATACGATGCGGCCGATTTCCGCATCACCAGCCAGCATCCCATCGATACGGGGCAGCACAAATTGCTGCTTCAAATGCAAATCGCCCACAACCAGCGTTTTCATGAGCCCACCTCGTATTCCAAGCGCAATTCGCGCACCCACGTCAGCAGAACCTCGAGTTCAAAAGCATCGACAGCGACAAGCCCGGCCGCACTCTACTCAATTTCGGCCATAGCATGTCCAACGAGGCAATGCCCATGCAAATAGCAGGACCCAGCAATCGCACGAATCCCTGCGCATTGTTTTTGCCAACATGCCTGCGCCCATTCAGAACGACCATTCGAAACCGCCCTGCCACACAGGCGGCTGCGCAAGCGATTGAGCCCGCCGGCTTTTTACTCTTATCTGAAAGACGCGGCCCAATTTCACGTGTCGGCAACATCAAGCCTCGATGTGGGCATGAGTATACTCCTTGCGAGCATACAAATAACGATTCCACGAGCGCATCGCCGCCGATTATCGAGCATCCTTAAAACCCCTTCGAGAAGGCGCAGATCATCGGGATATTTTAGCTACCAAACGAACGGCCTTCCCACTTGGCACATGGGGTCCGGACCCATCGTCGCCACCCAGCAGAAAACAACGCGGAAGAAACGCCCCGCAAAGAAATCAAAACCGGCAGAAAAATGCCACGATGGGGCCTCCCTGCAGAGAAATCGTTCCGAATTGTCAGAAAACGCCGCAAGGGGGGCCTCTTTTTAGGCTGGTCGATTGAAATCCCAATCGCAAAATGCAGGACTTAACGCAAAGATTGCGTTAAGTCCTGCAAGAACAGGGTGTTTTCTCTTGCGTTCACTTCTGCAATGCAAAGAATAGCACCGGCAAGCTAATCCGACCCCCGATAAAAGAGCACGCTGACGCAGACCCCCCGGGCCTGAATTGCAGAAGTCGGCGCAAAATTACTGCTCTACGGCATGGGCGAGCAGGCTTGGCTTGAGGATCACCTCCTCTATGGGTATCGCCGTGATTCCCAGAGCATCGATGAGTCCTTCCGGAAGCAGGGCGGCTGCCACGTCCGATGGGCCTTTGCCGCCAAGGCTGGCCCTCGGATTAGAGGATATGTGGCTGGCGGCGAGGGAAAGGTCTTGACCTGTAAGCGCATCGAAGTCGCTGCGGCCCTTCGGCAGGATGCGCCTGAGCTCTGCATGGTTGCGCTCGCAATGGCCCTTTTGGCTAGGCCGCATGGGATCGCAGTAGTAAACATGGCACCTGCTTGCTCCCTCGATAAGGCAGCTGCGCTCAATTCCCTCCCAGTCGGCGAACTCCTCGCCTCTATCGACAACCATGACGCCAAATGCCGCCCTGAACAACTCGGGGCCGCCAAGCAACCGCTCCAGCATGTCGCATGCCCCCACCACGGGGGCGCTCCCGGGCCCTTCCAGGCGCAGGTAGAACTGGAACACGGCCCTCACCGCGTGAAACCTCAGTATGCGCGCCCGATTGCCCGCATAGCCGATGACGCTGTCCACCTCCACTGCAGAGTCCCTCTCCTCTTGGGAAAGCGCCAAGAAATCCGCATACTCGCGACCAGGACGCGCCGCCGCAGGGCCATGTTTTTTTCTTGCGCGGGCGGCAGCGGACCTTGCGGGGCAGCGCGATCGCGGGAATGGGGACTATGCCCGATTCCATCCAAGACCGGAAGGTGCGGCAGCCCACCGGCAGATCGGGGGTCGACATCCATACCGCCTCTGGGCTGAGTCCGTTTTCGATGAGCGGCACCACGATGTCCAACATGCGGGCAAGTTCCTCTTCGGTGATGGAGACGCCCTCGCGCGACTCCGAGCGCCGCGCGTCCGCCATTTCCTGCGCCCTTCTGGCGTCGTAACGGAACTTGGGCAGGTCGCATGCGGATTTCTTCGACTGGGCGCATGCGCACACATAGGGCCATCTTGTCACGGCAGGGCACTCGCGGGGCACGAAGTCGGGGCAGAGGTCGCAACAGACCACGGCGGGGCAAAGCTTGCACGAATGCCGCTTCGTCTCGACGAGCAGGCATTGTGCGCAGACGGACCTCTTCTTGCGGCAATCGTCATAGGCCCCGCATTTGCGCGCCTGCCTCACGCTCTTGCGCTTCGGCTCTCTGGCCCAGCGGTTCGACTTGACCCTCGCGTCACCGAAGATGGAGACACGTCAAGGCGTCGCGCTATGGCTGATGCGCTCAGCCCGTCTCTCACCCCCTTCCTCAATGGCGCATCTGTCGTCATAATTGAAATGGCTCCACGGTTTTTCCGGCATGGCAATCACCTTTCTCCTTGGTTCTAGGGCAATTACCAAGGTGAGTGATTGCAGAACTAACTGCAAAGAAAATCGAGGAGCTTTGCGTTTGAAAATTCAATTAACGACCATATCGGGAAAGGCCCTCTCCTATCAAGAAGGAAAACCGCAGGTCAGAGAATCGTCCATCACGAATCGCTCCAAGACCCTCAAAATCGAGCCCCGCAACGAGGCCCCTAGCGGCGTTTTTCTGCCAAATGAGCCCCGCGAGCCCGCAATGCCCTCTCGGTAGCCCGTCCAAACAATCCGATTGGTGAGCTTTCCGAGGATCTGCCCGGCGAGCTTTCGAACAACCTGCCTGGCGAGTTTACCCAAAGCCGTTCTACATGCTTCTCGTGGGCACCGACAAGTCAGAAGGCCACGATGCAGGCGGCGAATTCGGCAACGCATATCGCAATGGCCCCATGATGCTTGCGCACCGGTCCGCCGACGAGTCACCATCAGCCACGCCGACGACCCTTCCCCTTTTCCAGAAAAACTTTGCGCCCCGTTTTCCACGTGGTTTGCAAAAGCCAACGCACGAAAGGAACGGCCATGAACGATTTCTCGAGCAAGCTCGACGGCAAACGAGGAAGCGGCCCCTCAACCCTCTTCCGCTTCGATAGCCACGCGTAAGGAGGAACCATGGGCAAGAAATACTACGAAGGAATCGGGGACCGACAAAGGGGTTCGTGATGCACTCCCCCGAAAGCAATTATCACTACAGCCACGACGACGAATTTCATAAGGAAGGCGACAAGAGAGACGTCGGCAGTACCAGCAACACTGGCGGCGGCAACAGCAACAGCAACGACAGCACCCACAACGAAAGCCCTGACGAAAGCTCCGACGAAAGCCGCAGCAGCGTCCAGAGCAACTTCGACGCACCTTACGATGACGATTGCAACAACCGCGACGACGAGTTGGACGACTTCTTCGGGGACCTCTTATCCATTAAAGCCTACATCGCGCTCGCAATCGAAGGCCTGATCAAAGCGTTCATGTCACGCTCGATGAAGCGTATCGATTTCGTAGCGGTCACGCTCATGCTGCTCGTCTGCATGCGCGTGATTGGCGCGGTGTTCATCGACTCGAGCTCTTTGAGCGAACTCAACGCCTTTGCTTCTTCGTGGTGGCGCTGAGCGCGCTCGGCATGTGCACGATTTCCGAAAAATGCCCGGCCAACGCGCTTACGGCACTCGTGATCGCGTGCTTGCCGGCCCTCATCGAGGTCGTCACCGCATGCACAGTGAACGGCTCGGACGCCGACGCGTTCAACCGCATCACGAACTGGGCGCTGGTTGGCTGTCTGGGCAGCGCAGCTCTGCTGATTGTGGGAACCTAATTGATCCGTTTAGCGACGAAGAAGAAGGCGAAGGCGAAGGCGCGAGCATGCACGAAAAAAGCAAGCCGAAGCGAGGTCGAGAATGAAGGCGGAAGCACCAGCGCATGCGGAAGCACCGGCGCATGCGAAGACGAAAACCACAACCACCTGCGAAGACGCAGCGTGCGAGCGTTTTCTTCATCCCCTTTTGGGGGAGCGGCCATTGGCGCCACCGCAGCTCTTATTTGGGAACTCGCCCCACCATCGCACGCGAAATCGCTTACGGCGCAGCGCCTCTGTACCTGAGCTACATGGGATGGATTGTCTAACCCTTACGCACGACGAGCTCGCAACACCAACGCATGAAAGGGAAAACCGTGAGAATCGACAAAACCGCGCGACAGAAAGGCGCCCCAAGCTGGCTCAAGGAGTTGCTCTACGTAGACGATGCCAAAAACGCTGCAAAACCGACCGACAACTGAGTGAAGGGCCGGTATTCGCACTCCCTCGGTGGACTGGTCGGCCATGATGGTCATGACCACCTGAACATGCGCGTATCTTCTTCGGGTAGTTCTCTCTAGGAATAAACGCATACCGGCTCAATCTTCGTTGGAGCCGGTATATCAAATCAGAGGTTTATTGGGGTATCCATTATCGTTTAAATGATTTATACCCCCATAACTAGGGGAATCTATTCCCACTCAATAGTTAGAAACTATCTCCAGTTTGTTTCAGTTTGCCACAGTTTGCTCCAGTTCGTTCTATTTACACCTGGTCTCAAAAAATTGCCTCGAATTCATGGGGGGCAAATCTGGGTCATGGTTTTTCGGGTATCCGAGGCGATTTCGTGGGTCACGGTTGGTCACGAAAACCGTTTCTGGTTTTTTTGAATCACGACAGGAAGACAAGTGCGGTCAATCTCTGCTGGCTGTCAATCACGAGCCCTTAGATGTCGCGTAGTTCTTCTGGTTGAGGTCAATCGAGGACTTCTTGTCCTCCTGGCCATCGGGGCGCCTCCAAAGAATGCAGTAGCCGATGGGATAGCTGCGTAGCATGGAATCGAGGAGATTTCTGACGTCGCAACCCTCCATACAAAGGGGTCTCTGCAATCGGGCAATCTAACACGACCCTCTATGACATCACCGAAGAGCTTGCCGACAGGTCGATCGACTCTGGTAAATAATGGTTCGGCCATGAAGCTATCCCTTCGCCTTCGATGCATGATTAACTCGATGCCTTCGGCGTATCTTGTAGTGCCGCAACCGCAGCATCGTAGGCGGCCTTATCGAGCCGGATCTCATCAATGAACGCACTAGTCGCCTCTATGATGATCTCCTTGAAACTCGCTTTATCGAAACCATCGTGTTCGCATTCGACTCTGAGCTCGCTTGGGTTAAACTGATCCCTGATCTGCACGATCGCGCTAACAAGGGCACCGATGTTCGGTGCGTTGCTCTTCAAGATGACCTCATGGCCGGGTTTGAGAATGACCTTGACCCCTTTATTCTCCATACTTAACGAGCCTCCTTTTTCACCGCATCCTGCCGCCGTCAAGGATGAGCGACGCCTGGTCGATTATGTCGCCGTACCTAAGAGCGCCGTATTGATAGGCAATCCCCTTGGTGTGGCTGTTCGGCGATGATTACGTTTTCGGCGTCGGCGTTTATGACGATATTTGCGTCGTGTAACCACGATTACCTGCCTTGACCGTTTGAGTCCCATGAACCAGCTGCGGATCTTGGTATAGATCGTCTGGTTGTCTACGTTGTCCTCAGGCTGGTCGATAGGTAGCGGGATCTTCGTTTTCTTGTGCACGATGTACTCGATGAGGATGTTCGTCTGCGTGCCTGGGGGCTGCCTTATGTCTTGATAAGTGCCATCCCCGGAGTCGAAGCAGATGGAAGACTTTTCTTCATAGGTGAGCCCAAAGGCGATGAGGTCATCGTATAGTTGTTCCCAGTCAGATCCCTTTCGATACCCGTCTTCGCTAAAGCAGAAGGCCTTAATGTACTCCCATAGGTTTTCAGGATTGCACTTCCCGATGCCCTGCAAGTTCAAGGTTCTGGCGTTGATGGTGCGCATCATGAAGTCGATGGGATGCTCGACATATAGTTCGCGCATGAACTTGAATGCATTTGCCTTCTCGCCGTTTGCAAAGTCATGCTCCTCATAGTGCGTCACGAAACCATCGCATACCGCGATTAGGGCTCTTACGAGTGCGACGCGCTTCCTTATCCCCAGCGTCTTTTGCTGGAAGGTTGAATCGAGAAGCTCGATTTGCTTGGTGCGCTCGCTCTGCGCATTGTTCATAGAATTCTTCTTGGCAACGAAGAGGTCGACAAACGTGTTCTGGAAGAAAGGACCCTCAAGATACGTTCGCCTGGCAGTATATGCCTCATCGCAGATGACTCGCTCCAGTTCCGTAATCGCCGCGTCGATACGCGGGTTGCTTTCGAGTGTCGGAGGCAGCTTGGCTTTATAGCTGGCCTAATGTCATCGAGTACTTTCTGGTATTTAAGAGACGCCAGCTTACTGTCCGGAATCTGGGCCTTCGATTTCCTTGGTCCGATGTCCATGTCGAGTCTGTCCTTTGTGTCGACTATATACTTATCGACAAAGCCAACGATGTTTTCCGGAGTCTCCTCCTCAAAGGACTCAATGAGCTCGGTGAATGCGTCGGCATTGGTGCGCTCTATCGATGCCCCATCGATGCGCTTTACGTGCTCAAAGCCGCGTAAAGTGCTGTTCGATCGCCTTGTTGAACTCTTTGCCCGACTTCAAACAGTGTTGCTATGTAGCTCTGATTGAAGTAATCGATGTTGAACTGGCCTTCGATGATCGGAGCGCCGCTCATCGTGCTTACAGATATCCTGCGCCCCTAATGAATGCCCTGCGCTCGTCAAAAGTAGGGTGCCGGCGTTTGGCCCTTATGCCGCACGCGATCGAATCGAGTAGGACGGATTTGCCGCTACCTCTTCCACCTATAATCGCATTCAGGCGAGGTGTGAACTCAATATGTTGACCCTCCGAACTCAACGGCTCTATGTAACCGCCCAGGTTGCTCGCGTTGACAACGTCCTGCACTCTGGTGATGCGGGTGATCTCACTTCCGGCAAGCTTCAAACCGTTGAAGTTTGGCAAGGCATTGAAAGTATTGGCACGGGTTGTCGAGATATTCGCGCAGCTTTCCGAAATCCTTTTGAGTCGGAGAACGACACGATGGAGACCAGCTCGTCTCGAGGTCATCTGCTTGAGGAATTCGACGGCATGCGCGATCTCACTCTTACCGCTTGACTCCCAGAAGCAGAAGAACTGGTCAAGATACTTCTTCATTTCGTTATCGCGCTCGTCGGCTGGCATTGCGTGCCAGTCGTAATCTATGCCGCGCTTGCCCTGCTTCATGGCGTGTGGGCTAAGGGCAAATGGACCCCGTAACCTATAAGCCTATCGAGCAACAGGTGTATGTCGATGGGCTTTTTTGCCGTTGCCACTGCCTACGTTCTTTCTCGCTCATCAGAGCGTTCAGCTTTACTCTGCAAGGTCCTCAAGCTTGTCCATATCGCCCATCGCATCGAAATAGACGACAAGATGCTTTGCTGGCTCGTTTTCATCGAGTGCCACATCGATCTCTACACCCGGCAGAAGCGCTATCCTGCTGTGCGCGTCGTAAAAGGCACGATAGAGATCGATGCATATCTGGTTATGGTCGGTGAACGAAATCATGTCAAGGTCCTCGTATTCCTCGAGTACCTTGATAAGCCGTGCTACGTAATCATTGACGCTGAGCTTTTGAGCTCCTCATCGGTAGTTGAGTAGCACTGGTTCGAATGTATGTGTAAGTCCCAAACCTTACCCCGTGTGCAAATGTGGGTATCGTTCATACGCTATTCTATCCTATCTGCAGCAACCCTGGGAGAACGACCCAGGGAACAAGAACTTCCGCGAGGGTTTCTTCTTCTTGTCATCGCTGTCGAACGTGACCTCGATGTAAAAGCCTCATCGATGTCGATGATGCGCCCGTAGCCGAACGCCTTATGGAAGACGGTATCGCCCGGTTCAAGCCCGTCGAGCTGCTCCTGTGTCACCGCAGGCTCGGGCTTCGGCTCCCTCCCTTGCGCGCGTGGGTTTTTCTCAGACCGCAACGTCGCAAGGAGCTGGTGCTCCTCCAGGTATTGTCGACCGAGCATCTATTGGTGCTTTCCTTGTAAACATAGCTGTGCACCATTGGCTCAAGCTGGGCGAACAGCAAGGCGGCGTCTCGGCACGATCGCAAAGTCCCGCATTCGCATCCCGCATGTGCGAAGAGGTGTTCGTGGTGAGCGGCGCGATTGCGGATCTTGTTGATTCCCGCTATCCGTCCATTGACGTCGTTTCGGTCTGCTCCCCTTTGGCCATGCCTTATGGATGATCGGGATCCACAAATCGCGTTCATGGCTGCGGTCCGTCATGTGAGCCCAGAAGCCCAGCGTTAGGTTCGAGACGATGTCGTCTGCGGTCGCGTTCTCGCGAAGGCCGTTTCTCAGGTGGTCTATCGAATTCCTGTTCAGTCGGTTGGCGTCGTTGACCTGTCCTCGCTTATTCGTCCTGAGGATCGGGCGCCTTACGGGGAGGCATCGTCGAACAGCCAGTGGTCGGACCCGCCCAAGTGGAGGATATTGCCCTGTCGTACGCGTTTCTGAGGGCGACCTCGAAGAACGAGACGTCTTTCAAGACGGCCTGCGCAAGGCCGATGTTCCAGAGGTAGAGGTCGAGGGCGACGGCGTCATCGCCTCGCGTCGCTTCGAGATATTTGCTATATCGCGGCTCAGAGAGCCACGATATGACGTGCACCCGGTCTATCTTCGGAGTGTTCGGCATGGGAGACCTTTCCTCAGAAAATAATTGAGCCCCGGCGACTTGAATCAGCGGTCGTACCGGGGCTAACTAGTTTTCGATTATAGCACATGAATTCTGCTTGCAAAGTCTTAACCGCTTAGGGGCGAAAGGGTTCCAAGACGCGACGGTCGATGCGGTAAGCCGGCTCTGCTCTTTCCAGGCTCTCGGCTCGATGGCCCACGGCCGGCCTGGCGGCGACCTCGAAGGGATCCCTGCTCCCTCACTGCCTGCTTGAGAAACATGTTGATCGCCTGGGTGGTACTGACGCCGAGCTCCGAGAAGAGACTCGCTGCATCGTCCCCATCTGCCTTTCCATACGTACGGTGACGTTGACCGCCTCCATGCGGACCTCCTTGCCTTATGAGTTCGTTGCATGGAATTGTACGTGCGGGAGGCGGGATTTTCTGGGGATTCGTCATGACATGACGGAAATCCGTCATGTGGCGACCGGAATATGCCGTGGCCCGCTCGATACACAAAGATAGCACCCATGATACAGCGCGCTATTCTGGATGCTCGCACCTCACGACCATCTACACGGACTCGACGTGAGCGTTGCCTTCGAGCGGAATCTCGGGATCTCAGTGCTTCCACTCGTGCTCCACATCGCTCGTTGGCGGAAACGGCACGGTGTGGGCCAGCAACAAGACAGGCTACACGTACTTCCGCATCGACACAACGAGCACGCCGGGGGTACGTCACAGCTACCTAGCAGTCTTCTTGCGTGGATTCGAGCTTCCATTCGCCTCTTTGCGGAGGCGAATGCCCTCGATCACTTCTCTGGCAAAAGCTTCCGGGATGTTGGAGTCGTCGTTCTCCGACCAAATCCTGTGCCAACCTGTCAGATGCCCGAAGTCATTGAAATCGACGGTCGCCTCCCAGCTGGATATACCGCTCTGGGACTTAACCTCGATATCCACGACGAAGCCTTTTACTGCGGCTGTCTTTATGCGCGGGATGCCCTTCTTGGCTTTAAGGACAATCTGCTCGAACTCCTCTTCTGAAACTCCATCATCGTACGATGGAGGAGTCGCGCGACGCCCCTCTTCAAGCTTGCGGCGACGCTCCAGCTCCTCGCGATGCTCGGCTACCTTGCCTGGTATTGAAATGATCGTCTTCGGGATGAAGGTCGCCACGTCAAATGCGACTTTAGCGGGTTGAATCCTGGCATATGTTCACCTCTTAGGCAGCCTGCAGGATTCTCTGTTGCTCGCCAAGATAATGGCTGAGAAGAATCACGTTAGACGCCTCGACGTTCTTGTCCGTAGACGGTGGTTCAGCAAGCTCCATACCGTTTGCAGCCGCGAGGCGCTCGGTATAGTCTTTCAGCATCGTGACCAAAGCATCGAGCTGCCCGTCTGTGAAGTCGATTGTCGGGGTGCCATCGTTTAGACCCGTCTTGACCTCATCAACATTGGCCACGACAGCAGCAAGCGCCTCTTCATTGAGTTTGCCTTTGCGCAAGGGAATCGAGATACGACTTCATGGCGGCATTGAACGATTTCTCGACCTCAGAAAGGGATTCCGCCCCCTTCTCCTTTCGGCCCTTTACCACGTGTACGATGGCGCCTCCAACAGCGGCTGCTGCTGCGACAACGCCAACGCCAATGAGGATTACCTTGTTCTGTCTGGCGAGCTGGGCCGCACGCTCAGCAAGCTGCTGGTTCTGTCTCAGCAGCGCCTTGTTCTGCTTTGCCATCGCGGCGGCTTTTCCTGCCGCGGCTTTTGCCCAGCTTCCTCGTCGACCAGGCCGACTTCCTTCAAGTGCACAACAATCTGTCCCGTTGCGTCGCGCACGACGCCGCCTCGCCTTATCAAATCTCCGTTTAGCAAGGCAACATAAACGTTCCAGGCTCTCCACCAGGGGCAACCGTCATTCTTGAGTTTCGTTTTTCCGGGTGAGTTTCGTTTGAGTTTCGTCGATTTTCGACGGCACCTGCAAGCCTCCCGCCATCATTGCCTCTCGTTGGCTTGTAGGTTTTTCGGTCGTGTCGGTTCTCTTCGGTTCTGTTCGAGTCGTTTCAGGCTCGTTCGACCCATGCCCGTTTGCCATGGGGTGACAACCGACCATGCGTCTATCTGGAAACGAGAAGGCTCCTCGATTCTTTCGAGGAGCCTTGTGAGTTTCTATCTGATTTCGGAATCATGCGGTTTGCAGGTGCGGACGTTCTGAAATGTCGTCATCGGTCGCCA
>VOFG01004287.1_pt1 | contig 17331 bp, 30 predicted proteins | sample 5384171 | NCBI WGS metagenome assembly VOFG01 (sample SAMN12384726, study PRJNA508395) | human gut metagenome | isolation source: healthy gut F | host: Homo sapiens
AATATCAGAAAATTTTCAGACGTACCTGTAATTGTTGTTTCTGCAAAAAGTTTAACATTCAACAAAGTCGAACTGCTACGCTTGGGTGCTGATGACTATTTAACAAAGCCGTTTGATTTGGACGAATTACTAGCGCGAATTGAACGCAATTTGCTAAGAAGTCAAAAAGATACTCCCAATCTTTGTTTGACCTTTGGAGAACTTTCCATTAATACATCTTCAAAAATAGTTACTGTTGCAGACGAAATTATTGTGCTTACAGCAAAAGAGTATCAACTCGTAGAACTACTGGCGAAATATCCTGATAAAGTTTTTCTAAGCAAAATCTTTTATGAAAGTATTTGGCAAGAACCATTTGCAAGGGATAATGATGTCATTAACACACATATAAGCAACTTACGCAAAAAATTAAAGGGCGAAGGCTGCCGAATTAAAACCATATGGGGCTTGGGCTACCGATTTGCAAAATGAGCTTTAGATAATCTTTAGCTTTACCTTTAGATTATTCAAGGAATTGTCTGCGATACTAAATAACAAGAAAGGAGCTGTGAAAATATGAACACAACAGTTTTTGAAGCTATCAACATCACAAAAAAGTATCGCAACACACTGGCCCTAAATCAAGTATCTATGTCTGTAATGCAAGGAGATATTTATGGGTTTATCGGAGAAAACGGTGCCGGTAAAACAACAATGATTCGTTTACTAACCGGACTGGCAGAACCTACTACTGGCAAAATTGCTTTATTCGGTAAGAGTGATAAGAAACTCGCAAAACAGCGTGAGCGCATTGGTTGTATTATTGAGAGTCCTTCTCTTTATCTTGATATGACAGCCTATGAAAATTTGGAGGTACAACGTTTGCAACGCGGTATTCCAGGAAAAGGTTGCATTGATAATGCTTTAGCATTAGTTGGTTTGAAAGATACCGGAAAGAAAAAAGCAAAAGATTTCTCTTTGGGTATGCGGCAGAGACTAGCTCTCGCAATCGCTTTGCTTGGGAATCCTGAATTTCTCGTACTGGATGAACCAATTAACGGATTAGACCCTACTGGAATTATTGAATTAAGAAACTTACTAAAAAGGTTAAATGAAGAACGTGGAATCACTATTTTAATTTCAAGTCACATTCTCTCGGAACTTCATCAATTAGCAAATAGATATGGTATCTTACATGAGGGGAAACTTTTACAGGAAATTACCGCTACAGAGTTAGACAAACGCTGCAAAAAGCATTTGTTGTTGCAAGTGAATGATGTAGCTGCTGCTAGTGTTTTATTGGAAAGCAAACTGAATACTTCAAGTTTTACTGTTATGCCAGATAAAAGTATTCATCTATATGATTATGTTGAAAATGCCGGAAAAGTATCAGCGTTGCTAAGTGCGAATAATATTATAATTTATCAGTTGGCACAATCCGGAGACAGCCTTGAAACTTATTATACTAATTTGATTGGAGGGTGCAAAAATGATTAACCATTTTAAAGCTGAATTTTATAAATTGTTTCGCTCAAAAATAATGATAGCTATATTAGGCGTATGTGCGGCGGTTATAATGGTCTCTTTTGCACTTGGTGACATGACTTTTTTTGGAGCCGGAGATGGAACAGAAAGTGTAATCGGCTTTCAAGCTAAATGTTACTTATCCAGTGAAATGCCAACTTTTCAAACTGTTGCCCGCTCATCTCTTGCATATACAGCCTTTTTCTGGATTGTTTGCCTTGTATTTTGCGACCATATTTTTTACAAAAGAATATAACACGGGCACAATCAAGTTGTCTGTTGCATACGGTACTAAACGGACTATTCTCTATTACACCAAGGCGATTACAATATTGGTGGTGTCTCTGATAACGTATCTGATTTTTGTAGCTACATTTTTCGTTATTGAAATCATACAATCCGGTTACATTCCAACTGCGAGTGAAGTAATAAACCTTTTGGGATGGTCTCTTGCTTGCGGAACGGTTTTATTAGCATTAGAAAGCATTTCTATTTGTTTATGTGTCGTTATTCAAAATACAGGGATTGTAACAGGGATTTGCTGCTTATATGTATTCAGTGGAGCGTCTGTTTATTTAATGCTATGGAGTAATATGGACGCGGCTTCAATACCTTTAAAATTTTTGTGTATGGAAATCCTATGTACTATTGGATGAATTTTTGTTCTTGCCGCACAATGGGTATTATCGAACATTTACCATTCTATTTCATGGGGGGCATTTTGCTTTTGATTGTTGGCGGTCTTATTATGATTAGAAAAGAAATCAAGTAAAAGGGAGGTAGAATATGGGTTGGGCGATTATGTTTCTTGTTCTGATAGCATTGGTCATTATCCTTTCAATTTCTTTAATTAACTGGAAAATGCAGATACACAAAGTGAACGTCCAACTAAATGCTATTCTGAATAGAGAAACGAAAAAGTTAGTTACAATATCTTTAACTGATAGGCGGTTAGAGCATCTGGTTGAAATCATAAATCAGATTGTATCAAAAGATAATATTTATCTGGGAGAAATTCAAAAAAGGAGAATGAATTTAAAGAGAATATTTCTTGCCTTTCTCACGATTTACGGACACCACTAACTTCTATTCGCGGATATTTGCAACTTCTATCAAGTGCGCCTGATGAAAAAAGAGCGGAATATATTTCAGCATTATCCGGAAAAGCATTGAGATTAGAACGTCTCATAGATGACTTTTATCAAATCTCTCTTTTAGAAGCAGGACAATATCCATTTTACTATGAAAAGGTTGAGCTATGCTCATTGCTTACTGAAATCCTGTTGGACAACTATTCGACTTTCAGTGTTAATGGAATTGAACCGCAAATAGAAATACCTGATGTGAATATTTATCTTAATGCTGATAGAAAAGCGTGTATTCGCATTATACAGAATCTTATATTCAATGCGGTAACATCCACTACAAATAATGTTGTAGTTCAGCTAATTTATAATACAGATTCTGTTCAACTGTGTATACAAAAATCCTATTGCAACTATTCCTACAGAAGAATATTCAAAATTGTTGGAGCGCTTTTATGTGGCAGATATTTCAAGAAGTAATGGTACGTCTGGACAAGGACTTTACATTGTAAAAAAGCTATTACTTATGATGAATTGTACAAATCCAATAATTGAAATACATGACCATAATTTTATGATTACGATTGATTTTTTCGCCCTTTACTCAAAAAAAAATAATCTGCCGGACGCGACAAGTATTTTGTAAATGATGAAGCTGAAAAATCTTTCTTTGTCGCTGGGAAAGAAATTACGGCGAAACAGCTTGCCGACGCGCTTCACTCTTTGCCGGAAGAAAAGCGTCAAGCTGTACTGTTGTATTACTTCTTTGATATGAAAGACGCAGAAATCGCGGAGCTGATGAAGATACCGCGCAGCACAGTACAATTTCGACGGACAAGCTCTTTTTGAGCTGTTAAAAAGATTTTTGGAGGAAAGCCGATGAATGAACCGATTAGCAACAATCCCGACGAACGCGGCTTATTGCCTTACCCGGTTATTTTAGCCGCAACAAAGGGCGACCCCGAAGCAATGAAAATCGTTGTGCAGCACTACGCAAGTTACATAGCCTACCTGTCTACCCGTAAAGTGCGTGATGAATACGGCAATGTTTATTACGGCATAGACGAGGATATGCGCGACCGGCTGCAAGCGAAGCTCATGCGGGTTGTTCTGGACTATAAGATAGACTGACATAGTATGTGGACGTTCCCCTTTCCGTTCCACATATTCAGACTATCGCAGCACCTTGACAAAGAAAGCGGCGCAAGATAACGGCGACGCAGCATAGGGCAAATCAGATACATTCGATATATGGGGAGCCGTTGGGCTGATACGCGATGACCGAAAGGAGGGAGAAACACCGAGCGGGAACTATCAGCGTTCCATAGCAGACCTTGGCACGTCTGCCGCCACGATCCGCATATCGGTATAATGATACTCCCCCTACCGCCATAGTCCGAGCGTTAAAAGCGTCGCAGACAATGGGTAGGGCTGCGCGAGAACCGCGCGGGGGTGCAATTCCCGTGAGGCTTGCCGAAGCTGTCTGATTAAAGCCCACTTTTGTAAATCTGACTTTTTAGCCATTTATGAAAGGGGGGTATTTTCCTATGGCAAAAAGGAAACTGCAAGCCCCGCCATCCCTGTATTCCCCATGTTAAAGACCGTTGAGCAAATGAGCAAGATTAGCGGTATTGGAGAAAATAAATTGCGTGAGCTTATGGATAATGGAGAGCTTGAATATATACAGAATGGAAACCGCCGTTTGATTGCTGACGCTGCTATTTGGGATTGGTACCACAGAGCAAAGCAAAAAGCAAATCCCCCGGCACGACAGGGAGGTTAAGCTATGGCGGTATCAACAAGGCAAGTCAAGAATAAGCGCGACAGCAACGGCGTACTGACCGGACGGCCCGGCACAGTCTACGACGTAAACATAAAGTACACCGCCCCGGACGGAAAAAGAAATCGTATGCAAAAAAGGGCTTTGCCACCAGAAAGGAAGCGATACAGCATGAAGCCGAAGTAAAAACGAAGCTCCAAAATCCGGGGCAAATCGCTTCTATCACTTCACAGCGGAAACAGACCGTTGCAAGCTACCTTAACGATTGGGTGGAGGGCTACGCAAGGGTGAACTTGCGCCCCTCTACCTATGACGGGTACAAAAGGACGATTGCAAACTATATCAATCCATATATCGGCGGTGTTGCCCTCAATCAGCTTACCCCCGCTATGGTAGACAAGATGTTTCAGCAGATTATCGACAAAGGCTTGAAGCCGTCTACCGCTGCCGGGGCAAAGCGTGTTTTGAGCGTGGCGTTGAGCCATGCCCGGAAATACCGATACATTGAAACCAATGCAGCAAAGGACACACTTACGAAGTTTGGAAAGAGCGACAAGACCCCCGACCCCTACACGCCGGAACAGGTAAAAGACCTCATGCAGCGCGTGGAGGGTACTGTTTGGGAAATGCCCGTTATTTTAGGCGGGCTTTACGGTATGCGCCGTTCTGAAATCTTGGGCTTGCGTTGGCGCAATGTTGACTTGGAAAACAACACTTTTGATGTTTCCGAGCAGCTTCCCTTTAAGGTGCCGCCAAAAACAAAGGTTATCGAGGAAATGGCACCGCCGAAGTCCAACGGGCGCACGCTGCCGATTACAGAGCTTGCCCGCCCGTTCTTTCTCAAACAGCTTGCCATGCAGGAAGCACAGCGCGAACAGGCAGAAAAGGACGGGAAACCTTACTATGACAACGACCTTGTTGTAGCGAAGCCGGACGGTGCGCCGATTGCTGCGTCGTGGGTATCTTCACAGTTTGGCAAGCTGCTTGAAGATTTGGAACTACCGCATATCCGCTTTCACGATTTGCGCCATACGGCGGCTACGAATATGCACCAACTGACGGGCGACTTCTACACCGTAGGCGAAGTGTTAGGACACACGCTTGCGGGTATCGGCGTATCGCTTGGGCTGTCTATGAACTTTGAAGCCGTTACTGCCCGTTATGTGGACGTGCGGCTTGAACGCAAAAAAGAAGTCCTGGACGCTTATCATGGGGCGGTCAAACAGGCTGACCCGGCAAAGGCAAAGGAAGCCGAGCCGAAAAAAGCAAAAAGTGCAGCAAAGAAAAAGAGCAGCGAAATGCCCCGCGTGGGTGACCAGGTACGCTGCACGAAAAAGGCACCGCCTTTAAGGCCGCCACGCATTATAAGGGCAGCAACTGCACGCAGGCTGACATGAAAAAAATTTCAACGGGGCATCGCCTTTGCGACGGTGTCCGTGCCTTTATATATCTTTGCAAACTCAAGGTGCAGGGGCCGTATTTTTTCATAGACTGATGTAGAAAGAATTTTTACAGAGGAACGACCAGCCATGAATTATTGCGGCAATTGCAACAATCAAACTGCTGCCCGAGCGGCGAAACATGGGAACATATGTTACAACACAGGGCCCACCAGGACCCATGGGACCGGAGGGTCAGGCAATTCAGGGACTCAGAAGGCGAGCCCAGGGCCTCCGGGGCCGAGGAATAAAGGGAGACACAGGATGCCCGGGCCGTAGGGCGAACAGAATTCAAAGGATTTGAAGGCGAAAAAGGCGACGCTTGGGAGAACAAAGGGCCTCAGGTTCCTCAGGAGAAAAGGAGAGCCAAAGAGAAAAAAGGCGGAACAAGGCCCTGCGGGTGAAAAAGAATTGAACAGGGGCCGCAAAGACCCGCACAGGCGAGGGGAACAAGGAGAAAAAAGGCGACAAGGGGCGATGTGGGTGAAAAAAGGGCGATTAAGGCGAGCCGGGGGAACGCGGAGGCGGAGAAAACCCGTTATTACCGTGGCCAGCACGCCATTAAACTATAAACAAAAACGGCCGAACAGGGCATAACAACGCCCAACCTTTTTGCTCCATGCGCTGAATATCCACGTCGACCTTTCGGCATTAAGCAGCCTGCTTACCGTTCCTCTTGAAAATCTCGTTTTGTCCTATCAAACTTTCACCTCGTCAAGCGCTGAGAATATCGGCGGCGCCGAAAACCGCAAGGAACGACGGTTCTTTGCGACATAAGAAGGCTGACGATATATAACGCAAGCACAATCGAGTTGCAAACCTCCGATAACACAAGCATCTCGGCACGGACGGTTCTTGACGAAATCGTCTATACAAGCTCACAGGAAAGCCACAGCATGAAAATACGCCAGCAAGACCCCGAAACCAAGCTTTGGTCGCTTTGCGAAATCACCTCGTTTATTTCCAAAAACGCCCGCGCACCTCGGTTACGGTTCGTTTTCTTGAGCATGGCGTTTCCTATCTCCGCCGAAACGGTATAATTTAAAAAAGCATCGGAAGAACGGCTCTTCCGATGCTTTGGTTTTAATATCGACATTTTAATTTATGCCTGCTTTTTTCGGAATGTGCCGCAGGAAAGCTCGAACACGGTGCCGAAAAAGCAACGAACCGACGGCATTTCCGCCGCCACGACAAGCAAAAATACAATTGCCTCGCCGGAAAACACCCGCGCATTCGCAAGGTAAAAGGCGTCGGCAATCAGATGTTCAAATCCGCAAAGAATGAAGGCGGGAACACAAAACAAAACGGCAATGGGATTTTTTGTTTTTCTTAAAAACATCCACGCATATGTAAATCAGAATTCCGCACAGAATTCCGTCGGCAAATACACAAGGAAGCGGCTTTGCAAGCTTTGCGTCGGCAATGCTCGAACCGTACCGACGGGAGCCTTTAAAAGCCCCGCCGCAACGCATCCCGCAACATTTGCCGGCAGCGAGATAAGCGTATCAAGCCTTTGTCCCCGTTTTGAGAAAAAACATAGCCGATGCGCCCGGTGTATAAATTAAGACCGAAATACAAAACGGTCAGCAGCCCCACCGAAAAAGAAAGGCTCCGACATATTTGTTTTCACAGCTTAGATAAACATATCCTCCCAAAGCTATGGCAACGCCCGCCAAAAAGGACTTTAAAATTCCGTTTGCTCTTTCATTCATGCTCTTTTTCCTTTCACCTTGACTGATAAAGACATTCTATGACACAAACCGCCCGATTTCAAGTCTTTTTGCAAAATAAAACCGAACAGAAAGAGAATGGAGAAACTTTCTGTTCGGAAAAAAAGGATGGAAACGTTTTATTTAAGAAAGACCATTGTCTTTCTGCGCCGCACGCTCAGCTCGGATACGACCTCTCTTTCGGTGGAAAGGCTCATGACCCTGTCGGCAATTTCGTCGGCGTCGGCCTTCGACCATTTGGAAATTTCTCTCCTCGTGGCGAGAACCGATGTGGGGGTTACGCTGTATTCGTCAAGCCCGAAGGAAATAAGCAAAGGAATAAGCATGGGGTCGGCGGCGCCTTCACCGCACATTCCACCGTTATACCCGCTTTTTTTCGCCTCGGATATTATATATTTTATCGATCTCAAAACTGACGGATTAAAGGGCGAATAAAGATAAGCAACATTTGCGTTTCCTCGGTCGGCCGCCATGGTATATCCGGTCAGGTCGTTGGTGCCGATGCTGAAGAAATCGGCTTCCTTTGCAAAAAAATGTCAGCTGTCAGCGCCGCTGCGGGCGTTTCGATCATCACACCGACCTTAATGTCTTTTGTAGGACACTCCTTCGCTTTCAAGCTCGCTCTCGGCCTGAGAAAGCAGAGCCTTGACCGCTCTGAGCTCGTCCACACCCGTCACAAAGGGGGACCATTATCCAAAGGTCGCCGTAAACCCCCGCGCGAAGCAGCGCGCGAAGCTGAGTTTTATAGAACTCAGGGTTTTTAAGGCAATATCTCACGGCGCGGAATCCCAAAAAGGATTTTCCTCCTTTTCGAGATTCATATATGGAATATCCTTGTCTCCGCCAACGTCAAGGGTTCTTATGACCACCGTCTTGCCCTTCATAACGGTGAGAGCCTTTTTATAGGCCTCAAACTGTTCCTGCTCGTCGGGAGCGGATGTTCTGTCCATAAAGAGGAATTCGGTGCGGAAAAGGCCTATTCCTCCCCGTCGTATTCCGAAACCTTAAGGGCGTCGTCGGGGGTTCCGATGTTGGCAAAAAGCATTACCTTTTGTCCGTCGGCGGTTACCGTTTCTTGCCCGCGAACTTTTTGAGCGCCGCCTTTCCTTGTCAAAATCCACACGAAGGCGGATGTATTCGGCGGTCACGTCATTTGAAGGCTCGGTGATTACCTCACCCTTCACCCCGTCCACAACGGTAAGCTGACCGCTTTTATGACTTCACAGGCATTTTTAAGGCTCAGCACGGCGGGGGGAATTTCCATTGCCCTTGCAAGAATGGCCGCATGGGAGGTTTTTGAACCCACCTCGGTCACAAATCCGACCACATTGGATTTGTCGATACAGGCGGTCATGGACGGCGTCAGCTCTTCGGCCACAAGCACGGTGTCCTTCGGAAGGTTTGAAAGATCCACAGTTTGAATTCCGAGCAGAATGGACAGCATTTCTTTTTTATGTCCCGCACGTCGGCGGCGCGCTGTCTCGTCATTTCGTCGTCCACCGAGGAAAACATGGCGATGAAGGTGTCGCACACCGTCTCTACGCCTTCCTCGGCGCACTTGCCCGAGTCGATAAGCTTTTCGATTTCTGAGCACATATAAGGGTCCTTCATCATCATAATGTGACCCATTATGATCTCGGCGGCCGCATCTCCGGCGGTTTTAGCCGCCTTTTTATGCAAAGCCTCGTTTCGGGAAAAGAATGTTTCGAGAGCCTTTTCAAGGCGTTCCTTCTGCTCCTTCGGGTCGCAGCCGGACTTTTTTCATATTTAAGATCGGCCTCTTTGTATATAACCGCCCGTCCTATTCCGTAGCCCTTTGAGGCGCCTATTCCTTTATACATGGTTTATCCTTTCAAGGCGGACTATTCGCCGAAGCCGTCCTCGATCATGGCGACGGCCTCATTGAGAGCCTGCTGCTCCCTGCTCGCCGTCGCAGACAATTTTCGGCGTCGGTTCCGCATTTGATACAGGCGGCGATGATGTTCATAAGGCTTTTGCCGTCGGTATCGTTGCCGTTTGCCTTAATGGTCACCTTGCAGGGATATTTACCCATTGCGGGCAAAATTGCTTGCGGGGCGCATATGAAAACCCATTGCATTTGTTATAGTTACTTTTTTAGATACCATTTTCAATTCTCCCTTTTTATGTAGGGGGCGAAGGGTTGCTTCGCCCGATTTTGTTTTTTTATTCGGTGACCTTTTTCTTGAAAGGCCGAGAAGCAGGCAGGAAACGACCAGAACCGACAACAAAGGGAAAGCAGATAGTAGGGCCAATTTCCGACCACGGCAAAGACGAATATTCCTCCGTGGGGCGCCATAAGCGTGCATTTAAAAGAGCATGGACAGTCCGCCGGCTATTCCCGAGCCTATCATGCAGGCGGGAATGACTCTCAAGGGTCGCTTGCCGCATAAGGGAATGGCACCCTCGGTTATAAAGCTCAGTCCCATGATATAGTTGACGGGGCCGCTCTTTCTTTCCTGCTCGGTAAACTTGTTTTTAAAGAATCCGGTGGCAAGCGCAATTGCGATGGGGGAACCATTCCGCCTATCATAACCGCCGCCATAATGTCATAGTTGCCGGAGGTAATGGCCGCCGTTCGAAAACATATGCCGCCTTGTTGAAGGGGCCGCCCATGTCAACCGACATCATGGCTCCGAGCACGATGCCAAGCAGCACCTTGCTTGTTCCGCCCATGGAATTGAGAAGGTTGGTGAGTCCGGTGTTGAGCATTCCCATTATGGGGTTGACGGCGCACATGATAACCGATATCATACCGAGTCCCGCAAGAGGATAAATGAGAACCGGCTTTATGCCTTCGAGAGCCTTGGGCATTTTGTCGCACAGCTTTTCAAGGCCGAGCATGAGATAACCGCCCACAAATCCCGCAAAGAGAGCGCCGAGGAAGCCCGAGGAACATCTCCCCTCCGACGGCGGCAAAGGTCGCGCCGGTGGTGGCAAGATAGCCGCCCACAAGTCCCACAAGAAAACCGGGACGATCGGCAATGGAACGGCCGATAAAGCCCGCGGAATATGGGAACCATGAAGTTGAAGGCCGCGCCGCCTATTGTTTTAAAGAATGCGGCAACGGGAGTCGCAGTACCGAAATTGGAGTCCTGGGGAGCGCCCATAAGGGTATCGATCAAAAAAGGCGAGAGCGATAAATATACCGCCGGCCACAACAAAGGGAAGATATTGGAAACACCGTTCATAAGGTGCTTGTAAATCTTTTCTGCCCGCTCCCTCTCCGGTGTCGGACTCCTCGCCTGTCCCGCCCGAATGGCGGTAAACCGAGGTTTTTTCGGAGCACGCGGTTTATAAGCTCCTCAGGCTTTTTAATGCCGTCGGAAACGGGAACGCTTATAAGTTTTTTTGCCGTCAAACCGAGCCATTTCCACATTTTTGTCGGCAGCGATGATTATGCCGTCGGCCTCTTCAATTTCCTTTTTGGTGAGTACGTTTTGGCGCCGCCCGAGCCGTTGGTTTTCCACCTTGACGGAATACCCATTTTCTTTCCGGCCTGTTCGATTGCCTCGGCCGCCATATGGGTGTGGGCAATGCCGGTGGGGCAGGCGGTTACGGCGAGCACGCGGTAGCCGTCCTTTTTCTCGTGCTCGGCTGCTTTAGCCTCATCGGGATATTTTTCGGTTTCCTTTTTTGTCAATGACGGCAAGGAACTCGTCGGCGGATTTTGCGGCGAGCAGCTCTTTTCTGAAATCACGGTCCATAAGCATGGTCATCAGGCGGGAAAGAACCTCAAGATGAAGATCTCCGTCCATTGGAGCGGCAATCATGAAAAATCAGATTTGACGGCTTGCCGTCAAAACCTCGTAATCCCTCCATCGGGCACGGTGACTGCCGCAAGGCCGGGACATTTAACGGCGTTTGACTTTGCATGGGAATGGCAATTCCGTCTCCTACCATGGTCGAGCCCTGAGCCTCTCTGGCGAGAATGGCCGATTTATAGGCCGAAAGGTCGCTTAAAATTGCCGACCTTTTCATGGAGGGAAGCAAGCAAATCAATGGCTTCCGTCTTTGAACCGAGCTTTTGGTTCAAAAGAATACTGTCTTTTGAGCAAATCTGTAATACATTTTCATTTCCTCCTGTTTTTATTCTCCGCTCTGCACGCTGTGCAGTAATTCATAAATTTTGTCCCGCGTTCCGAGACCCTCGGAAAGGCGGTGGCAGCGCCCGCAGCCGTTCCGAGCTTCAGGGCGTATTCATAATCCTTCTTTCGGTATATCCGGCGATAAATCCCGCAACCATGGAATCTCCCGCTCCGACCGTATCCACGGCCTCACTGCCCACGGCGGGCATATAGTGGGTTTTGCCGTTTTCGTCGCAGAGCACGGCGCCCTTTCCGCCCATGGAAACAAGGACGTTGGAGGCTCCCTTTTCACAAGCTTTTACCGTATTCCGCCGAAAGCTCGGGAGTTTTTATTTCAACTCCGAATATTTCCGACAGCTCGTCGTTGTTAGGCTTTATAAGAAAAGGTTTATATTTAAGGGATTTACAAGCAGCTCCTTGGTGGCGTCGACCACAAAATGCACTCCTCTGCCGTAAAGTCTTTCCATTATTCTTTTTCGTATATATCGGAGGGCAGCGTTTTTGGGAATGCTTCCCGCAAGAATGAGGACGTCTCCCTCTTTAAGCCTGTCGAGCTTTTTCAAAAAGGCGGTCAATATCCCCCTGCTTTATGTCAGGGCCCTGAGCGTTTATGTCGGTTTCTTCACCGCTTCTGATTTTGACGTTTATACGGGTGATTCCGTTTTCGAGTCGGACAAAGTCGGCGTGAAGGCCCTTGTTTTCGATGCCCTGTTCAAGAGCCTTCCCGTAAACCCCGCCACAAAACCGAGGGCGGTGGACTCATGTCCGAGTTCCTTTAATATAAATGATACGTTTATTCCCTTTCCTCCGAAAAAGGCGGTTTCACGCTCGCTGCGGTTGATGCTGCCCTTTTCCAGCTCCTTCATATAAACGATGTAGTCAATTGCGGGATTGAATGTGACGGTGTAAATCACTTTAAAACCTCCTTAATGACGGTTATATCACGGTACCTCTCGTCGGGCAGACGGTCGGTAATTATGCAAACGTCGCTGTTTTGAGCGAAGGTGACGGCGGCGGTGCGGTTGAATTTTGAATTGTCGGCAAGAATGTAGGTTATATAGCTCTTTTCCGCCGCCGCTCTTTTTTACACCCGCCTCGTTGATGTTAGGAGTGGTCAGTCCGTTTTCAAGGCTTATTCCGTTGGTTCGAGGAAAGCCTTTGTGAAGTTGTAATTCTTAATGGACTCGACGCAGCTTATTCCCAGAGCCTGGGTGGTCGGCTTGACCTCTCCCCCCCGTCAGAATGACGTTAAATCCGCGCTTTGCAAGGCGGTGAGCGTGGAAAACCGTTGGTAACATAGGTCGCGCCCTTTTGCTCGATATAATCTATAAGTTTTTCGGTGGTGGTTCCCGCGTCGATGAAGATAAGGTCGTTTTTGATGAATAAGTGTTGCGGAATATTTGGCAATGGCGTCTTTTTCGGTCATGTTAAGCTTAAGCTTTTTCCCCACGTCCGGTTCGGCGGATATGAGTTCGGCCGTCAGCGCCACGGCGCCCCCCGTGAACCTTTTTAAGCTTGCCCTTCTGTCGAGAGCCGCAAGGTCTCTTCTTATGGTTGACTCAGACGCGTCGAGCGCCTCGCACAGCTCGGTCACGGTGACCGAACGTTTTTTGATATTTCGTCAAGTATTTTTCCCTGTCTTTGCGCTGTTAACATATTATCTCCGTTTTTTTTTTTTCAAAGCTTTGTTGGCGTTTCATGAATTATATTGATTGTTTCTGACTGTATATTATCATGCTTTTTGGTTGTTTGTCAAGTGTTTTCGGTCAAATTCTTTCAAAAAATAATCTATTTTTCTTGAATTTCGGTCATTATCGGTCTTTTAATTGCTTTTTTACAAGGATAATTTTTCCCCTTTATATTGCCGAAAAATCGTATTTGTGATATACTGTTTAAAGAAATAAACTCATTTGCAGAGGTGAAAACCTTGAAAAAACATACATAACCGTGCTTCCCAATCATTTCGGCGCATTTTTAAAGGCCAACAAGTGCTTTGCGAAGCTCGGAATAAACATAACAAGAGTCAGCTATAACAAGGCAATCGACTCCCACACCCTTTTTTATCGACGCGGAAGGACCTATGAACAGCTTGAAAAAGCCGACATCGAGCTTAAAAAATCGGCTATCTTGAAAACAACAAAAGGACAACACCGTTGTGCTGGCGGAATTCACCATAGAAAACCGCCCGGGCAGCGCCACCGAAATTCTCGAGCTTATAAGCCGATTTAATTTTAACATTTCATATATAAGCGCCAATCCCTGCGCCGACGGAATGCAATGTTCAAGCTCGGTCTTTTGTGACCGACAAGGACAAATTTCGAATTGTTTCGCTTGCCCGCAAGCTTTGCCCGGTTAAGGGTGCTGATTACAACCACGCCGAGCGAACCTATGACAACAGCATTTTTTATCAGTCCTTTGTGGCCGGCCTTTCCTCTCGCATAAAGCTTTCGGGAAAGGCGCAAAGCAGATTGACGGTCAATGCCAATCTTGCCATGCAAAACCTCGACGAGGAGGGGCTTTCGCCCTATAAAACCTTTCGACACAATCGGCAGCATTGCCGAAATGCTCGGTTCCTTCACGGGAGAAAGCTTTCATCCGGAGAATTACCCGCGAAAAGCTGACCGAAAACACCGAAATCATTCTTATCGAGCCTCCTGCGGAAGCAACACAGCCATACTCATAAACGGCGGCAAGGCGCTTTTTATAGACGGCGGCGGCTTCGCGATATACCGAGAGGAAATGCTGAAAATTTTCCGAGAGCTTTTCGATGACTTTGACTCAATGGAAAAGGTCATGTTCATCACACATTCCGACATCGACCATCGCGGGTTTGCTTGATGATTTTGACAAAATCATCGCAAGCGAGGCCTCAAAAAGGAGTCTTGAGCTTGAATTTGAGGGCAAGGACAACTTCCGCGAGCAGAACATTCTTCACAAGCCCTATATAAGAATTTGCAAGGCGCTGACCGGCTACCGCCCCTGCGACCCGCAAAAAATTGTCGTACCGTGGCAGAGCCCCAAAGAGCTCACCGAGCCGCTGACAAGCATCGGTTTTCTCGATTTCGGCGATCTGCATTTTGAGGTTTTTCGAAGGAAAGGGCGGCACATCTACGGCGAAACGGTGCTTATAGACTATGTCAATAAAAATCGCATTCACGGGAGACATATACGTTAATTTAAAGGGCTTTTCCGACGAGCAGAAAAGATTTAACCGTCTCGCTCCCATTCTCATGACCTCGGTGGACACCGAAAAGAAACTGTGTGCCGACGAACGGCAGGCGCTGCTTTCCCGGCTCGGTGTCGGCGAATGGAAGGTTTTCGGCGGACACGGGCAGAAAAAGGATTTTAAGATAAGTTTGGACTGACAGGTGGTTAAAATGAAACATTCTCTTGCAATATTCGATTTGGACGGCACGATTCTCTATACTCTTGTCGACCTTAAAAACAGCATGAATTTCACCCTTAAAAATTCGGATTTCCCGAAAGAACTCTCGACGAGGTAAGAAGATTTGTGGGCAACGGAATCAGAAATCTCATTATCCGCGCCGCTCCAAAGGGCACCGACGAAAAACAATAGACGAAATGTTCGAAGTCTTTAACGAACACTACGCCGTTCACTGCAACGACAACACCAAAAAGCTATGACGGAATAGACGAGCTGCTCAAAAGCTTAAGGAGCAAAAGGTCAAGACCGCCGTGGTGTCAAACAAGGTCGACTATGCCGTGCAGACACTTGTGAAAAAAAATATTTCGACGGACTTTTTGATTATGCCGTCGGCGAAAAACAGGGGGTAAGAAAAAAGCCCTGCCCCGACTCGGTAAACGAGGTATTAAGAGTGCTTGACACGCCGAAAGAATCGGCGGTTTACATCGGCGACTCGGAGGTCGACGTGGCCACCGCGAAAAACGCGCAAATGGACTGCATTGCCGTCGACTGGGGATTTTCGCGACCGAGATGTTCTCATAAACAGCGGCGCAACCCTTATTGTGTCCGACGCGGCGGCCCTTTATAATGAAATATAAAAATACAAAACCCGACGGCTGAATTTCAACCGTCGGGTTTCGTTATTTTATTGACTCAGTTTTCCGAACCGTCGTCGGAGGAACCGCCGTTTTCCGAAGCATTGCTTTCGTCGTCGGAAGGCTCGTCCTTTTGGAAATTTTCGGCCAGACAAGAAGGAAAACCACAAGCAGCACGGCCACCACGGCCGCAATGATGACGATGGGATTAAGTCCCTGATCGCCCGTCACCGGATTTAAAAAGGAAATTCAGCATTTATTTCCTCTCCTTTGATTAAAGTTCGTCAACGATTTTCTTGGTATCTCTTGCGATAACAAGCTCCTCGTTGGTGGGAATAACCCAAACGTCAACCTTGGAATCGGGGAGTGGAGATTTGCTCCTCCATGCCGTGCCATACGGTTTTGTTGAAAGGAACGTCGATCTTCACGCCGTAGTAATTCATGTGGGTGAGAGGATGTTCTCGCGAAGGTGGGGAGCATTTTCGCCGATACCGCCGGTAAGACGATGGCGTCGATTCCGTCGAGAGCGGCAATATAGCTTCCGATGCACTTTCTGATCTGATAGAACTGCATATCGCGGGCAAGAATGGCTCTTTCGTCGCCCTCGGCGCAGGCCTTGGTCAAATCGCGGTCGTCGCTGTATTTTCCGGAAATGCCGAGCACGCCGGATTTTTTGTTAAGAAGGTTGGACATATCCTTGGGGAAATGTTTTCCTTTTCGGCCATGAAGGTAACGACCGAAGGATCGAGGGTTCCGCTGCGGGTGCTCATCATGAATCCGTCAAGGGGAGTGAGACCCATGCTGGTATCGATAACCTTACCGTCCTTAATGGCGGTTATGGAAGAACCGTTGCCCAGATGGCAGGTGATGAGCTTAAGTCCCTCAAGGCTTTTTGCCGGTCAGCTCGCTGTAACGGGCCGAAACATAGCGGTGGGAGGTTCCGTGGAAACCGTAGCGGCGAACCTTGTATTTTTCATAATATTCATAGGGAACGGCGAACATATAAGCCTCGGGAGGCATGGTCAGGTGGAAGCAGTTATCAAACACGACAACCTCAGGAACATCGGTGCCGAGAACCTCACGGCAGGCACGGATACCCATGAGGTGGGCGGCGTTGTGAAGGGGAGCAAGGTCGATAAGGCTTTCGATGCCTTTCATAACCTTCTCGTCAACAAGCACCGACTTGTCGAACAGGGCGCCGCCCTGAACCACGCGGTGGCCGACGGCAGATATTTCGCTCATATCCTTTGATAACGGCACATTCGCCCGACACAAGGTTTTTCTGAACCTCGTTGAATGCGGCGATGTGGTCGTTCATTTTGATTTCATACTTATAGGAACGACCGTCGTGGGTCTTTCCGCTGATAATTCCGCCGATTCCGATACGCTCGGCAATACTGCTTTTGCAAGCACGCTTTCGTCGGTCATATCAAAAAGCTGATATTTAAGGGACGAGCTTCCTGCGTTTACAACAAGAACTTTCATATGTTTCTCCTTTTTTCCGTTATACTTGAAATTACAGGCATAATATTGTAGAATAGACTTACCGATTTATTATAGAACATTAACTTGAAATTTCAAGTGAATAGGACCAAAAAATGAAAAATAACCGAATTATTGCCGAATACAACCCTTTTCACAACGGCCACGCATATCAGATAAAGGCTG
>VOFG01003346.1_pt1 | contig 17316 bp, 29 predicted proteins | sample 5384171 | NCBI WGS metagenome assembly VOFG01 (sample SAMN12384726, study PRJNA508395) | human gut metagenome | isolation source: healthy gut F | host: Homo sapiens
AAAATTTTAAGATTTTTTTAATCGATGTATGATTATAGCATAAATTTTATCAAAAATGAAAATAATCTTGACATACAAGCCACAAAGGATTACTATAGTTAGCGTAAGCTAATTAAATAATTATTCTTCAGGGCAGGGTGCAATTCCCTTACCGGTGGTATAGCCCACGAGCCGCAAGGCATGATTCGGTGAGATTCCGAGGCCGACAGTAAAGTCTGGACGAAAGAAGATGTGAATATGATATATGCAGAGTATAGATAGCTGGGTTTTAGATTCAGTTTCAGATATAGATACAGCACATATCATAGTTATAAAAGATATCTACTCTGGAGTGTTTCATACATTCCGGATTTTTTTTTGTCTCAAAATTCATTTATGATGAAATGCAGCTAGTGCATGTTTATCTGAGATTATGATATTTGAAATCATTAGGCCCCTGAACGATAATAGTTCAGGGCTTTTTTTATGCAGAAAGGAACCCAAATGACTGATGAACAATATATGAGAAGGGCGATTGAGCTTGCAAAGCGCGGCATGGGGTATACCTCGCCAAACCCGATGGTCGGAGCTGTGATTGTAAAGGACGGCAGGATAATCGGAGAGGGCTGGCATGAGATACGGAGAGCTGCACGCAGAAAGAAATGCGTTAAAGCATTGCAAGGAATCGCCACAGGGAGCGGATATGCACGCAGGTGCTTAAAGACGAGTGCGACAGGCTGAACGAGGTATTCTTTTTACTTTATACAGACCAGACGTCCATATGTCGCTATGAAATATGCCATGACGATGGATGGAAAGATAGCCACATATTCAGGACTATCAAAGTGGATAACAGGAGAAAAAGCGAGAGAACATGTGCAAAACCTGCGCCACAGATATAAAGCCATAATGGCAGGAATAGGAACAGTGCTTGCAGACGATCCACTGCTTACATGCAGAATCGAGGGCGGAGTAAATCCAATCCGCATAATATGCGATACGCACCTTAAGCTTCCACTGGAATCGCAGATAGTAAATACTGCAAAGGAAGTGCCGACGATTGTTGCAGTCAGTGAGCGATATCGTGAAACCGCACAGTCAGAAGCCTTACCTGATACTGAAAAAGATAGTATAGAAGAAAACAATAATTATCAAAAAACAGAAAAATAATACGGCTTGAAGAAAAAGGAATAGAAATTCTGTATGTAGCTGAAAAAAACGGTCATATTGATTTAAATGATCTCATGCAAAAGCTCGGCGAAAGAAGCATAGACAGCATTTTGCTTGAGGGAGGCGGAATACTCAACTGGTCAGCCCTTAAGAGCGGGATTGTTAATAAGGTATACGCTTACATTGCACCAAAGCTTTTCGGAGGGGCGGATGCAAAAACTCCGATAGAGGGAAAGGGAACCGACTCACCGGCACATGCCGTGATGCTTGGAAGCAGTAAGGTGACAAAGCTTGGTGATGATTTCCTTATCGAGTGTGATGTTGTGTAATTGATGTAATTGTTACTGTTTCGCCTTGGTGAGACCGGAAACAATTTGCCATGTAAATTATGCAAATGAGTGTGAGGAAAATATAGAAAAAGAAAGGCGATACACAATGTTCACAGGAATAGTTGAAGAAGTTGGAACAATAGATACAATTTCACGTGGAGCAAACTCAGCAGTACTTACAATCAGAGCTGAAAAAGTGCTAGCTGGAACAAAGGTCGGAGACAGCATAGCGGTAAACGGTATCTGCCTCACGGTCACAAGGCTCATGCCACATGCGTTTACAGCGGATGTCATGCACGAGACGCTAAACCGTTCATCGCTTGCAAATGCGATGAGAGGAGCACATGTCAATTTGGGCGTGCGATGGCGGCAGATGGCAGATTTGGCGGGCACATAGTGTCGGGACATGTTGACGGAACAGGCAGGATTGTGGAGGTCAAAAGGATGACAATGCCATCTGGTATACAATACATGCCGCACCACAGCTCATGCGCTATATAGTCGAGAAGGGCTCCGTCACAATCGATGGAATAAGCCTCACAGTCGCAAAGGTTGCAGAGGATAATTTCTCGATATCAGCGATACCGCACACAGTAAGCCAGACTGTTCTAAAGGACAGAAAAGTGGGAGCTGTCGTAAATCTGGAAACAGATATCATAGGAAAATATGTTGAGAAGCTGTTGTTTAAAGGGCAGTCGGAAGGAATAACAGAAGAAATGACAGGAGCACAGACAATTAAGGAAAATGTACCACATAAATCCGGCGAAAATAAAAAACAACCGGTTGGAATAACAAGAGATTTCCTGGCAAAATACGGCTTTTAACATAAAAGCACGGGTATTGTGCGGGTTTGCAAATGTGCGTGGGGCTGAATGGTTAAAAATCATGTAACGCAATAGCTATAAAATCACAATAGAAAGACGAGGACATAAAATATGAAATTCAACACAGTAGAAGAAGCACTTGATGAGCTTCGTGCAGGAAAAATAATACTTGTCACAGATGATGAGGACAGAGAGAATGAGGGCGATTTCATCTGTGCGGCAGAATTTGCCACAACAGAAAACATCAACTTTATGGCGATGCACGGCAAGGGTCTGATATGCATGCCGATGTCGCAGGAATATGTAAAGAAGCTTCGTTTTCCGCAGATGGTGCAGGAAAATACAGACAATCATGAGACAGCATTTACAGTATCAATAGACCATGTCTCAACAACGACAGGTATTTCCGCAGCAGAGCGCTCAATCACAGCAATGAAATGTGTCTCTGATGACGCAAAGCCTGAGGATTTCAGACGTCCGGGCCACATGTTTCCGCTTCTTGCAAAGAAAACGGCGTACTGGAGAGAAACGGACACACAGAGGCAACAGTCGATTTATGCAGGCTCGCAGGACTAAAGGAATGTGGACTGTGCTGTGAGATAATGCGTGAGGACGGTACCATGATGCGCACAACAGAGCTCATGGAGCTTGCAAAAAAATGGGACATCAAGTTCATCACAATAGCGGCACTTCAGGAATACAGAAAGATACATGAAAAGCTCGTTGACCGTGTCACAGAGTACATTCAGAGTGTCTCACAGGAGATGTATTCGGCTCACAGCGCTGCGACTGTGGACAGCAGCTTGAGGCGGCCATGAGACAGATAGACGAGGAGGGCAGAGGAATACGGCTCTACATGCGTCAGGAGGGCAGAGGCATCGGCCTGATAAATAAGCTGAAGGCCTATGAGCTTCAGGAGCAGGGAATGGACACACTCGAAGCAAATCTGGCACTCGGCTTTGCCGGAGATGAGCGCGAGTACTATATCGGAGCCCAGATATTAAGAGAGCTTGGCGTACACAGTCTGCGCCTTCTCACAAATAACCCTGACAAGGTATACCAGCTCTCAGAATTTGGCATGGAAATCAGCGAACGAGTGCCAATCCAGATGAGCGCCACCGCGCATGACCTGTTTTATCTGAAAACAAAGCAGAACCGCATGGGACATATACACCGCATCGAGCTCATACTAGCAAAAATAAATAAAAACAGATAAAAAGGAGAACAAAAATGAACGTAATCGAAGGAAAAATGACACAGGATGGAATCAAGGTAGGAATCGTAGTAGCAAGATTCAATGAATTTATCACATCAAAGCTTTTAGGAGGAGCAAAGGACGGACTCGTAAGACACGACGTGCCGGAGGAAAACATAGACGTAGCATGGGTGCCGGGAGCATTCGAGATACCACTCATCGCAAAGAAGATGGCAAAAAGTGGAAAATACGATGCAGTCATCTGCCTCGGAGCAGTAATCAGAGGTGCAACAAGCCACTATGATTATGTGTGTAACGAAGTATCAAAGGGAATCGCATCCGTATCACTCGAGTCAGAAATCCCGGTAATGTTTGGAGTAGTCACCACCGAAAACATCGAGCAGGCAATAGAAAGAGCCGGAACAAAAGCCGGAAACAAAGGATATGACTGTGCACTCGGTGCAATCGAAATGATAAAATCTCGTCAGACAAATCGGATAATATAATTATATAGAATAATCCCCGAGGTTCAAATATCATCGATATTTGGACCTCGAATACTTATTATATCTCAAATTGTAAATTATTGTCACAACGTAAGTGGCGTAAGCGCCGGGCATCCGGCAGCGCACACGCACTCCCGAGCAGGCGAATAGCGAAGCTGCTTAGAGACTGTAGAATTATGCCCAAGAAAAACAGAAATGCCCGGCCATGGACGGCCGGGCAAGGCGTTATGCGCCACGGACGGCGCATAAAAGCCGGTTTCGTCAAGCATAGAACCACCCCAAGGCATAATTCGTACAGTCTCTTAGCAGCGTAGCGTAGCAGGCACGGGAGTGCGTGTGTGCTGCACGGATGCCCGGTGCTTACGCCACGCCCTCCCCACACAAAAAAGAAGAAAAATTTAATATCTAAAGAATTGCACGAAAAATCTGTATATAGTATAATGATAGTTCAGGAAAACAAAACGGAGGACCATGAATTTTGATAGATATACATTGCCATTTATTATACGGAGTGGATGACGGCTCAAAGTCGCTCGAGGAATCGGTAGAGATGCTCAAGATAGCCAAAAAGCAGGGCATCACAGGCATAATCCTCACACCGCACCTGCGCCATGGAATGTTTAAGCATCCGCTTGAAAAGATAGAGCGACACTATAAAAAGCTGATGCCATATGCAAAGAAGCTTGGAATAGAATTAAAGCTCGGCACAGAGTATCATGTGGCAACCGATATGATAGATGCCTTTCATGGTGGGCTGTGTCATACACTGGCAGATACACAGTATATACTCACAGAGTATTCACATTCCAGCGAATACTCGTTTGTATACAAGATGACGCGCGAAGCTATATTTGCAGGATATATACCGGTGATAGCACATGTAGAGAGATGAGTGTCTCAGTGATATAAGCCGTATAGAGGATTTGCAGGAGCTGGGAGCGCTCATACAGGTCAATGCAGACTCAGTGCTCGGCATAGATGGCAGACACTTCAAGAGATATACAAAGAAGCTTTTGAAGGCAGGACTTGTTGATGTAATAGCAAGCGACAGCCATGGCACAAAGGAGCGCGTCTGCAATATGAAAAAATGCTATGAGTACGTGGCAAAGAAGTTCGGTGATGACTACGCGCAGGAAATCATGCAGACCACACCGGAAAATATAATAAACGGAAGATAATCATTGTAAATGCGGGGATAAATAATGGAGAGAGAACAGGATTTTGACAACGAGATAGAGATAGACTTAAAGGATCTGTTTCTTGAGATAATTTCATATTGGCAGTGGATAATTCTTGTTACGATAGCAACAGGTGCAGTGGCATTTGCGATAAGCAGATTTATGATTACACCCATGTATGAATCTACATCTGAGCTCTATGTACTTTCAAAGAGCACATCCATAACAAGCCTTGCGGATATCCAGACAGGCACCAGCCTGACAAATGATTACATAGTTGTAGTAAAGGGACGTCCGGTGCTGGATCAGGTCATAGAAAATCTGAATCTGAATGAGAGCTACAAGACACTTGGCGGCAGGGTGACGCTTGATAATCCGTCCAACTCGCGAGTACTCAATATCACAGTAACGGATCCCGATCCGCAGATGGCAAAGACCATAGCAGATGAGATAGCAAAGGTCGCATCTGCATATGTAGCTGAGAAGATGAAGCAGGATCCGCCGACCATCATCCAGAGCGGATATGATGATGGAGGCGCGGTAAGCCCTAATATCGGCAAAAACACAGTGATAGGAGCCTTTGCGGGAGCATTTCTGTCGATTGCGGTTATAGTGGTTTCTTATCTGTTCAATGATACAATCATAGATACAGAGGATGTGGAGAAGAAGCTAGGCATGAACGTGCTTGGTACACTTCCGCTTGATGAATCGGAAGATGACGGAGAGCAAGGAAATGGCAGAAAGCATGGCAGAGGCAGCCACAGAAAGAAAAGAAAAAAGAAATCGGCTTCAGCATAAGGAAGCCTGTATCAGGAGATGGGCAGATGGAATTAGTAAAATTTGGCAAGCTAAAAGAACAAAGCTATACGATGAAGGAATCGCTTCGAGCTTTGAAGACAAATATACAGTTTTGCGGGGATGATATACGCACGCTTCTTGTGACAAGCTCTGTACCAAATGAAGGCAAAAAGCACCGTGGCACTTGATCTGGCGCGGTCACTTACAGAGTCGGGAAATAGAGTGCTTTTCATAGATACTGATATGCGTAAATCAGTCCTGGCAGGGCGTCTGCGTGCCACAGCGGCAAGTGGAGGGGAGATATGCGGATTGTCGCACTATCTTTCCGGTCAGAGACGTCTTGAGGAAGTGATGTATGGCACGGAAATACCGGGCCTTTTTATGATATTTGCAGGGCCGTCTGTGCCGAATCCGACAGAGATTCTCGAGAAAAATACTTTCAGGAGCTTCTTAATTTCGGCAAGGAGCACTTTAACTACATAATTATAGACTGTGCACCGATAGGAGCTGCCATAGATGCGGCAGTTGTAGCAAAGTATTGTGACGGAGCTATAATAGTGATAGGACAGGGCATGGCGAGCGCCAGGATGATTCAGAGAGTGTGAAAAAACAGCTCGAGGCATCGGGGAGTGAGGATACTGGGAGCTGTGCTCAACAAGGTAAACAACAAGAAAAACAGCCATGTCAGTGGGTACTATGGCAATTACTACGGCAGCTATTACGGGCGGTCGGATAAAGCATGAAAAGCATCGATGTAGAGTTAGGAAAATCAAATATGCTTCCGCTTATTGCAAGCCAGCAGTTTTATGCTTCGTGGAAGGTCTTTATCAGGGAGCTTTTGCTCAATGCCATGGATGCCTGCAATGTGCGGCAGGCACTTGAGTGGAGCTGGGGCACGGAGTTCCTTGAGATGGAGCAGGCAAGCCAGATGCGCGATGTCAGGCCATATATGAGCCACGCATAGACATCACGTACAGCAGTGATACAAGACTGTTTACGATAGAGGATAATGGAATAGGCATAAATGAATATGACCTGGAGCACTTTATCGCACAGATAGGGGCAAGCTATTATACAAGCACAGATTTCTTCAATCAGCAGCTGAAGTATGAGCCGTATTCTCACTATGGCATCGGGATATGCTCGTGCTTTACAGTCTCAAAGGCTGTGCTCATCGAGTCGAAAAAGGATAAGGTCATAAACACTGCCTGGAACATAAGCAATCCGCAGGATACGGCACCGGTCATGGCAAAGTGGTTTGGAGAGAGTGGCCAGATAGAGTATGTCATATCGCAGAAAAAGACACCGGGCACACGCATCTCTATTCCCCGTAAAACCATCATATGCGCCGTATATAGATCTGGACTTTATAGTAGAAACCATAAAGCACTATATGCTTACACTGCCTATACCTGTAAATATCAGGTGTGATACGAAGGAGGTATGCCTGTCACAGCCAAAGGCAAAGTGGAACTATCCGATGAATGAGCTTGTTGGCATGAATATCATACGAGTGGATAACAGCCTGCTTGAGGGCTATGTTGCCATATATCATCCAAAGCACAAGGGGTATTTTTATAAGTCCACGCTGTACCAGCAGGGAGTTCTTGTCTCAGATGCTACAGACATACTGGGGCTTGCACCCTCATGGATAGACAATTTCTCGTATCAGCTCAATATCAAAAAGAGGTTTTTAAATATAAGCATATCAAGAGACGGAGCAGCCTTCGATGAAAAACTCATAGAGCTCCCGCCAGTATATAGGACAGATTATCATAGATGCCTTTGGACAGAGCCCGCTTACACTTGGCCAGTATCTGTCAGATGGCAGAAAACGGCTGGTATGTGAATACGAGGCGGAAAACGAGCTGGTAAGCAGAGCTGTACAGGTTCTTGTATATATATAAAGGAGCGCGAGGTAGAGGTTCCGGTGAGGACAGTAATAAACGGCTTTATCGGGCGGAAAATAAAGATAGCTTTCATGCAGAGGGCACTTTTTGCACACTATAGGGAGAACTACCCTTATGATTATGGTCAGTTTATTGACAAGTACGATATCATAGTATTTGAGCAGAATATCAGAGCCTTCTGGCAGTTTATGACACCGTATATCACATCGATGGAGTATGTTATGGGTGACATGCCGGGCATCATATACACGGATGTATCGGCAGACCTAACCGTGGCAAAGACAGCAGCATCGTTTAGAAACGACTACGTGCTAAGACCGGAGTATTATGATCTGGACCCTGTATTTTGTCTGGTGTCAAATGAGCTGACAGACCCGATGGAGCTGGTGATAAATACCCACAACCGCAATGCAATGCTTTTGCAGCGCGCCGAAAAGTACAAAAAGGTAAGGATTGCAAGAGCTGTGATCATAGAAAATATCAAGCAGAGGATACTGGGCAATGCATCCAGATGGAACAGTATTATAGATTTTGGAGGCGAGCTCGTACACCAATATGAGCTGGAAAAGCCAATGAGCCTGCAGGCACAGTGGTGCCTCGAGAGAGATTTCCCGGATGAAATCAATGCGTATATAGCAAAGACCTTTACAGACAGGGAAATCGCAGATTACGGGCTTACAAGTCTTTATTTTACAAGGAAGGACTTTATAAAGTGGTGGATGGCACCATAGGTTGTACCGCCATGACATATATTATCAAACACTTATTGAAGCATGAATAAGGAGAACATGAAAATGGAGATATTAGACTTAAACAACGAAGAAGACACAAAAACAACCGATGATATGGAGCCAAAAAGCCAGAGGAAAAAACATCACCTGTCAAGGAAATCTTAAGCTGGGTGTTAACAATCGCATTCGCCATTGTAGCGGCAATACTCATAAAGAACTATGTCATTATAAATGCAAACATTCCGTCAGGCTCGATGGAGAACACCATACAGATTGGAGATGACATATTTGGCTTCAGGCTCGCATATACATTTTCAGACCCAAATAGAGGGGACATAGTCATATTCAATGCGCCGGATTCGCCTTCTGAGAAATACATCAAGCGTGTAATAGGTCTGCCGGGAGAGACAGTCACCATAGAGGATGGTAAGGTGTATATAGACGGTGAGGCGCTTGAGGAGGATTATCTCAAGTCAAACCAGAGCGGTGAGGATCCGTGGACAGTAAATGCCGGACCTTACGAGTTTAAGGTGCCACAGGACTCATATCTGTTGCTCGGTGACAACAGAAATGGCTCATCAGACGCAAGAGTCTGGGAGCACACATATGTGTCCAAGGACGATATACTTGCAAAAGCGATATTCAGATATTACCCGTTCGACAGATTCGGAGCGGTGAAATAAGCTGTAAATCAGGATATAAAATAAAAATAGAGGTAAAGTAAATGCCAAAGACAGAAACAGACATTGAAAAACGAAATAAATATGGCATGCTGTGCGGTATAGTCGGTATATTTTTAAACCTCATACTCTTTGCCGGCAAGCTCTTTGCAGGAATGTTTAGCGGTGCAATCTCGATCACTGCGGATGCATTCAACAACCTGTCAGATGCAGGCTCATCAATCATCACGATAGCAGGCTTCAAGATGGCGGCACAGAGAGCCGACGAGGAGCATCCATACGGACATGCGAGGATGGAGTATGTGGCTACACTGGCAGTTGCAGCAATCATACTCATCATGGGCTTTGAGCTGTTCAGGGATTCCTTTGGCAAAATCATAAAGCCGCAGGACATAGAGTTTTCATGGCTTATTGTAGCGATACTACTGGCATCAATAGCTGTAAAATGCGTCATGGCGGTATACAATTTCTATTTTTCAAAAAGCTTGATTCATCAACACTCGAAGCGACAGGCAGGGACAGTCTGTCAGACTGTATCGCTACATCTGTAGTACTTGCAACCACACTCATAGCGCACTTTTCAGGACTCAATCTGGATGGAATAGGCGGTGTATTTGTGTCATTGTTTATATTCTATTCAGGGATATCATCAGCCAGAGAGGCGATAGACCCGCTGCTTGGAGCAAAGCCGGAGCCGGAGTTTGTCGATAGACTTAAGGAGATGGTACTGGACTTTGACAAAAACATACTCGGTATGCATGACCTTATGGTGCATGATTATGGACCGGGACACAGGATAGTATCGTTTCATGCAGAGGTGCCGGAGGACGGAGATATGGTCGAGCTACACGATATAATCGATAATCTGGAGCGCAGGATACGAAGGGAGCTGGGCTGTATAGTGACCATCCACATGGACCCGGTAGCGATAGAGGACGAGGAGGTAGCCGGACTGAAGGCCGAGGTGCTCTCCGTGATAAAGGGCTTGATTCGCACATAAATATGCACGATTTCCGTATTATCAGAGGTGATACACATACGAATCTGGTTTTTGACATTGCAGTTCCATTCGGCTATATCACCTCAGATGATGATATATGCAATGCAATACAGGAAAATGTCAGGAAAAAGCTTGGAAAGAATTACTATACCGTGATAGAGGTAGACCGCGACAATTACATAAATATATGACATTGTAAGGGACATATATACGAGCTTCGCCGGTGGCTGTTGGGATAAGGAAACAGTGCACAATAAGATAAAAGAGGGTAAAGTATATGTTACGAATAGGAATATGTGATGACTCAGCGGAAGCCAGGCAGCATATGCTGCAATTATGTCAGAAATATTATGAAAACAATACGGATGCATTTGAATATAAAATGTATAAAAACGCAGAAGAGGTTCTCGAATACTGTGATGATGAGGAAAACCAAAAATAGATATACTTTTTCTGGATATAGAGATGGATGGTCTCAGCGGAATTAAACTAAAGGAACGAGTACTGAAACTGGACAAAATCTGGCGGATAGCATTTGTGTCGAGTCATGATGAGAAGATGATAGATTCCTTTGGAATCAAGACTATAGATTTTATCAGGAAGCCGGCTGGATATATGGATGTGAAAGCAGTGCTGGAAAAGGTATTGATAGAGAAATGTGAGAATGTAGGCATTTCGTATTTGTCTGAAACCGGCAAAAACATAACAATCTATGCGGAGAACATAAGATATATAGAGGCACAGGGAAAATATGCGTATATTTATACCAATGGGCAGAACTTTGTAGGAATAAATATATCTGAGATTGAGAAACGGCTTGAGGACAGTTCTGTGATACGTGTTCATAAATCATATATGGTTAACCTTGAATATGCGACACTTAGAAATGGAAAATTATCTATAAGAGATATGGATATTGAAATTCCGATTGGAAGAAGCTATAAAGAAAACCGTAAAAGGTTATATCATGAGTATGGTGAAAGAATGGCGAGGCGAAGAATGTGATAAGGGATATATTGTATTTGATAGTATATTTTATAACAGAGACTGTACTTTATTCATTAGCATATCGTACTGCACTAAGTAGAGGAATTACCAATAAAGCTGTCAAATGGATGATATATATCATTGCGGTGGTAATTACAGGTAGTATTGTATATGTAAATAATAATCTACAGTATGTAATGGGAGCATCAATATTTATAATGGTTATGTTGCCTTTTTTTATAATAGAGCCATTTAAAATTCAAAATTTGCTTTTGTATCCGTTCGTAGTTATAGCAAGCTCTATATTTGGAATATTGTTTTCATTTATTATATCTATAAAAATTGGAACTTCTGAATACTATGTTAAGGAATCTCCGGCTTTAACGATTTTATGTCAAATATTGAGTATAGGTGTCTGGGCACTAATATATGTAATAAAACGAAGAAAAAATGATCAGGAAGAAGTAATTTTAGATTTAAAACATTACATAATTTTGTATTTAGTTACCATCAGTTCATTGATATTAGTAGGATCAATTCAGATTTTTTCCGAATTGGAAGAGTATGAAGATTTGCAAATTTATGGGGTGTTTGTAGTAATGGCTTGCTGTACACTTGTTGTGGTAACACTTATGCAGATTGTTGTTTTAAGCCAGAATGCATATATAAAAAGTCAAATGACATGTATAAGGAGCATATGGCTTTACAAAAGCAGCACTATGAGCATATGCTTCTGCAATATGAAGAACTGCGGAAATTCCGTCATGATGTAAAAAAATCATATGCTTGCGTTAAATAGTATGTGTACCAGCGAAGATAATTCACAAATAAAAAAATATTTATCGCAGCTAACTAATGAGGTTTCATCTAAAAACCGGTAGAGTACACCGGAAACAGGGAATTGGATGCGGTAATAGCTCCATTTGTCATGGAAGCGGAAAGTAAAAATATAAAGGTTCAGTTTAAGGGGGCGCGTATCGGATAATGTAGCAATTGATATGTTTGATATGTGCACAATAATATCGAATCTCTTAAATAATGCCATAGAGGCATGCGAAAAAATACAAGAGGACAAAAGAATAATTGAGTTTGAGATAGCCGGTTATAATTCACAAATATTTATCTCGGTTTGTAATAGTTATGATATGGAGAGTATTATAAATCAAAAACAAAAGTTTATTACTACAAAAGAGGATAAGCTGAATCATGGTATTGGCTTAGAAAATGTAAGCAGGACTGTAAAAAATATGATGGAGATATGAGAATATCTCAGGAAAATGAAAGATTTATTGTAACAATAAATATATAAAAATAGGAAAATAGTTATAGAAATAAGCAATCACTATGTCGTTCATACCTAAAAAGTGTCGTTCATGCAATAGTGATTGCTTTTTTATACTATAAAAAGATATATTAATTGTGGAAGTACAAAAGAAGGAGCAGCATATGGAAAACATAGTATTAAAGGATTTATTGCCGGTATGGTGCAAAAAAATTTTGATAAGTGGATATTGTGGATATTGTTACTTTCAATAGTGACATTTATATTGGAAAAGGCAATCAGAAGATATATTGTTTCAGAGACAATTATATTTGCATTTCAATTAGCACCCTTTATCCTAATGGCAATAGCCGTTATTTTGGGAATTGTATTAGTTACAAATATCCTGATAGGGTATTGCAAAAATTAAAGGATAGGGCATAAGAATTTTTAAACAGGTCTGCAATCAATACATTATGTTTTATGATCAATACCCGGATAATAAATTGTAATTGAGCGTTGAATCCGCTATACTATGCTTATAGTACAGCGGATTATATTTTTGGGAGGCTTGTATGCAATACGAAACTATAAGAGCAGCAATATGCGATGATGAAGAATTTTTCGGAATGAACTTAAAAAATTTGTGAGTGAATACGGAAATGAAATGGATATTAATGTAAGCATAGATCTCTATGATAATGCAAAAGAACTCATGAATAATATACTTTCAAGAGTAAGGAATATGATTTATTGTTTCTTGATGTGGAAATGCCCGGTATGACAGGTATTGAGATGGCTGATGCATTAAGAAAAATCGACCAATGGGTATGTATCTCATTTGTGACGAGTTATGATGCATTTGCGATACAGGCATTCAGACTTGATGCACTTGATTATGTCATGAAACCGATAAAATATACACAGGTAAAGCACATTATCGAAAAAGCAAAAATTCAGATTGATTATCGTAAAAATGCACAAAAAGCGGAAAAAAGATATCTAAAAATTAAATCCGGATATGAAGATGTTCTCATAGACCTTCAAAATGTAATATATATAGAAAAACGCAGAAACCAGTGTGTATTCCATAAAATTGATGAGGAAATAAGCTGTTATGAGCCTTTAAAAAGATATATGAGAGATTGGATCATGATGCATTTATGTATATTCATCAGGGTTACATAGCCAATTTTAACCACATTAAAGAAGTAAAAAAAGATGTGGTATGCTTTGGACGAGGCATGGAGGTTCCTTTGAGCAGGAAATACCATGATCAGATAAAGGAACTTCATCTGAACAAGATAAGGAGAGCATATAAGGAGCAGGAACTTAACTATAATTAGGGAGTTCTGCCTTTACGCTAAAATATCCGCTGGCATAAGAAAAATCAATTTGTCCGTTAAGGTTGGAAACGACTTTACGGACATTTTTTATGCCTATTCCATGAGGTAAGACATTGTCATTTTTGGTAGATGTAAATTCACCATTGTTTTCTATAATATTTCCAGAGTAGGAATTTTCAATAACTATATTCATATATGAGCCGGTCTGGGTGAGGGAGAATCTGATCCAGCCATGTTCACACTCAGCGGCTGCTTTTATCGCATTATCAAACAGATTACCTATTATGGTCGTAATTGAAAAATCGTCAATATTAATATCGGGTGTACTTATATTAATTTCGCATCTGATATTTTGTGACTTTGCCTTGTCCTCTTTTTCAGCTATAAGAGCTGAGACGATATGAGAGCCTGAATCTACAGTATTTGTCAGAGAAAGATCCTCAGAAATATTATGAATATATTCATGAATTTTCTTATCATTGTGCTGTGAAGCATAACCATCAATTACTATCAGATGGTTTTTCATATCATGTCTTAAAGAGTGAAGCTGATTTAATTTATCGTCGAGCTTGGCAGAATATACCTGTTCCATTTTATCAAGTTCAAGTTTGAACCGGTAATTAGTGTTTTCTTCAATGACTGCCAGAAATTTATCATATAGTGAAATACATATGATAATAAGTACGAAAATAATGGCAAAAAATAGCTGAAAGCATATAGGATTTTGGAAGTGAGTAGCAGATGTACAAGGTTATGTAACTTAACAATAAACAAATGCCTAAAATAGTGATATTGAAGAGTAGCAAGTACATGTTTTTGATGGTATTTGATTTGAAAAGATTGCAATATAGGCAATAAACAACGTAAGCTATTATTTCCACAAGAATGGATTTGTAATCCTGATAGATCACATTATCATATAGCAATTGAGCATCAGAAAATAGCAGGCTATGTAAAAAAGCATATAATAGCAGATGCTATATGGAGTAATATCTCAAATTTTATAAGAATTATAATACTTTGTTTAAGGTTAAAATCAGACAGGTAATAAAGTGTCAATAAGAAAAAGACGTTAGAAATAATTAAGTCAAATCTTGATAATGGAACGATAGAGTACAGTGAAGCAAGTGTAAAAACTATTATTTTTCTTTTTATGGAAAAGACAGTATGCATATTATTTTCTGAGAAGCGAAATAAAAACAGTACAATTATAAGATTGTTAATTAAGGAAAAGTAAAGTCTGTAAATTAAATACATACTTGCAGCCTCCATAAAGATTATATTTGTATTATAAATAAAATAAATCAAAGATTAAAGTATTTTTTTACGATTTATTACTAAATAGCACCGAAATCTTACCAAATATCATTAAAGTATTGAAATGGTAAATATATGATGATAGGTTTAATTTCGAAAGGAGACATGTGAAAAATACAAGAGGACAAAAGAATAATTGAGTTTGAGATAGCCGGTTATAATTCACAAATATTTATCTCGGTTCGTAATAGTTATGATATGGAGAGTATTATAAATCAAAAACAAAAGTTTATTACTACAAAAGAGGATAAGCTGAATCATGGTTTGGGTTAGAAAATGTAAGGAGAACTGTAAAAAATATGATGGAGATATGAGAATATCTCAGGAAAATGAAAGATTTATTGTATCAATAAATATATAATAATAGGAAAAAAGTTATATAAAAAAAGTAATCAATATGTCGTTCATACCTAAAAAGTGTCGTTCATGCCATAGTGATTGCTTTTTTTTGTGTATAAAAGAGTATAGTGAATATGCAAAGATAAATAAGGGAATAGCACCGGTACTCATTTATACAGGAGCTCTATTAGGAGGATGGGCATTAGGACATATTGTAGGATATTTTGCTGGTTAAAGAAAGGAAACAAAATGGACAACTTTAAAAGATTAAGTATGCAAGAATTATATGATGTAGAAGGTGGAATATTTGGTGTAGATGATGCTATATTTTGGACGCTTGTTGCGGCTGGCTTTGCAGGCGGCATAGCCACTGGAGTTAGTCGAAAAAATAGAAAGGAGCAATGTTATGAATAAAAAAGTTGGGCTTCCAATGGGTGTTGCAGTAGGAACGGCAATTGGTGTAGCAATTAGTGTTGCAACAAACAATATAGTGATGTTGCCAATTGGAACTTCATTTGGCTGTGCCTTGGGAATAGCCTTGGGTTCTAAATCTGATAAAAAGATTAAGTAAGTGATATTGATATAAATGGGCGTGTGTAAAAGAGATATTTTGATTACATTATCGTACCAATATGTGCGATAGTATGTTTTATTATGTGTTTGAAAGATCAGAACAATAAAATTGCATTGATTATTGGTGGAGGCTGTATAGGAATGCAGATTGTTCTTTTTGATAGATGGGATTGAAAAGTGCATTAAGGAACGAAAGAATAAAGATAAATAGCATTTAGCGATAAAAAAAGTAAAGGTGTTAAAAATAAAATTGACCGACCGTCTCCACTTTCTTTCGAAGATTAAATGCCGAATGCTAGAAATTGCGGCATGAATGAGTTGGAACTAAAATGGCTTGTTTTTGCAATGGCGAAAACCTTGGAAGGTTCATATATGTAACATTGCACTAAAACAATTTACTAACCGATTAGTAGAAGAAAGGAAACTTTAACATTGAGATATTTATTATATGTCATATCATTAGTAATTAATGCCTTATCGTGCTATTTTATGATGGGGTTGGCGAGTTCATTGACTGTGGTCTGTACGATAACTGCCATATACTATATTGAATCAAAAAAGAGCAGAAGATAATAGAGTATTTTTAGCGGTACAGGCTTTTTTTGTATGATATTTAATATTGCCAGATTAGTGATTAGTAGTATAACGAAAGTTAACTGTGGGGATAGTGTGATTGTGCTGAGTATATTTGTAGTAGGAATAGTTTGTATTGAGAAAATGATAAAAGTTTGCGATAGGGAATAATGATAATGGTTAGTAAAATAAGGAATATATTTTGGATTTTTATTTCTATAGGTGTGGTAGTGATATTTTTTGCTCTACAAAGTATTGATATTGTCGCTTCTTATGAACGGAATACCAATTATGAGAGAACATTATGATATCGCAAATCTTATTGCAAATGTTATAGATATAATATCTATTATTATCATAATGCTTATTGTGGCAATTGTCATATTGCACAGAAATAACAGCAACAAATAGTTGGAATTGTACGAGGAGAATAATCTAAGAATGAAAAAAATTAGCCGAATAAGTGGAGCTTTGCTTATATCTATGTTGTTGTCAAGCATATTGAGCGGTGTAGTATTAGTTATTATGGGAACTTTAAATTTATCACTGGATATGCAATCAATTAAGGTTATCTGTGGTAGCATCGCCAGCGTGGGATATTTTATTTTTTCAGACTTTTT
>VOFG01001033.1_pt1 | contig 17315 bp, 31 predicted proteins | sample 5384171 | NCBI WGS metagenome assembly VOFG01 (sample SAMN12384726, study PRJNA508395) | human gut metagenome | isolation source: healthy gut F | host: Homo sapiens
ATATATATATCATTTTTATGTTTCACGTGAAACATAAAAAATACAATTTGTTATAACATATTGTAACAATGTGTGCTATAATAAAAATGATAAAAAAGTTATTTATTAAATAAAATGATATGAGATTATGTTTCACGTGAAACATAGAACATATGGAATAAGAGGGTAATGTGGGAAGAATAATTGCAATAGCAAATCAGAAAGGTGGAGTTGGTAAAACAACAACAGCTATAAATTTGGCAACATGTCTTGCAGAAGCTGGACAGAAGATTCTTATAATAGATATTGATCCGCAGGGAAATACGACAAGTGGTTTTGGATTATCTAAGACAGACATTGAAAAAAACAGTTTATGAGGTATTATTGGGAGAATGTAATATTAAAAGATGCAATAGTAGAAAATATAATTGATAATCTTGATATACTTCCATCTAATGTGAATCTTGCAGGTGCAGAGATTGATTTAATTGACGTAGATAATAGAGAGTATATTTTAAAAAGAAAGTATATTAGAAGTAAGAGACAGATATGATTATATTATACTTGATTGTCCTCCTTCATTAAGTATGCTTACTGTTAATGCAATGACGGCAGCTGATACTGTTCTGGTTCCAATTCAATGTGAATATTATGCATTAGAGGGATTAACACAGCTTATACATACGATTAATCTTGTAAAGAAAAAACTAAATCCACAACTTGAACTTGAAGGTGTGGTATTTACAATGTATGATTCAAGAACAAATCTGTCATTACAAGTAGTCGAAAAATGTTAAGGATAATCTTAAACAAAATATTTACAAAACAATTATACCAAGAAATATTCGTCTGGCAGAAGCACCAAGTCACGGACTACCAATAAATCTATATGATCCAAAGTCTACTGGTGCAGAAAGTTACAGGTTATTAGCGGAAGAAGTAATGGAAGAGAAGAATAAATATAATGGAGGATTGTAATAGTATGCCAACAAAGAACACTAAAACAAGTAAATCAAGAGGATTGGGAAACGGCATTGGTAATCTGTTTCAGGAAGAAGATACTAATGATCAGAAAGTAGTTGTTAAGGAAGTGGTAAAAGAGGTTGTTAAAGAAGTTCCGGTTCCGGCAGAAACTAAATTAAAGATTTTCAGATTGAGCCTAACAAGAATCAGCCAAGAAAAGCATTTGATGAGGATGCACTTATAGAACTTTCAGAATCAATAAAACAGTATGGAGTGTTACAGCCACTTCTTGTTAAAAAGATGGATAAAAATTATCAGATTATAGCTGGTGAAAGAAGATTCAGAGCTGCAAGACTTGCGGGTGTTAAAGAAGTACCGGTTATTATTAAGGACTATTCATCACAGGAGGTTATGGAGATAGCTCTTATTGAGAATATACAGAGAGAAGATCTTAATCAATAGAAGAAGCACTTGCATATCAGCAGACTTATTAAAGATTATAGATTAAAAACAGGATGAAGTTGCAGAAAAGGTGGCAAAATCAAGAACCGCAATTACAAATTCGTTGAGATTATTAAAGCTTGATGAAAGAGTTCAGGAAATGGTAATCGAAGGAAAATTAAGTAGTGGTCATGCAAGAGCAATTATTAGTATTGAAGATAAAGAAAAACAATACATGGTTGCACAGAAGATATTTGACGAAAAACTCAATGTGCGAGATGTTGAAAAACTTGTTAAAAATATTGATAAGTTAGATAAATCTGTGGAAAAGACAAAGCCAGAAAATGATTTTGTATATAGAGATTTTGAAGAAAAATTGAAGAAAATCATGGGTACACAAGTAGTTATCAAAATAAGAATAATAACAAGGGTAAAATTGAAATTCAGTATTATTCACAGGCAGAGCTTGAAAGAATATATGATATGTTAAAGAAAATTAATGAATAATTAAGTATATATATAATGTATACTATATAACTAATTGAATAATATATTAATAAGCTAATATACAGAAAGGAAAAATTATGTTAGATGTATTTGGATTATTTAAAGTGGACACACTTTATGTAGTTATAGGTCTGCTTGTAATAACAATTGCAGCAATAGTTCTTGCAATTGTTGCAATATGCAAGGCTTGTGCTATGACGAAAAAGTATGAGATGATGATGGAAGGCTCTGATGGAAAGAGCATGGAGAAAATGGTCAGAAAATATACCGATGACATTATCAATCTTCAGAAGACAAGTGAAGATAATACAGAAGCTATTAAGGACATATATGAAAAAGATGCAGTTTACATTCCAGAAGGTTGGTGTTAATAAGTATGATGCATTCCATGAAATGGGTGGAAAGTTAAGCTTTGCGCTATGTATGCTTGATAAGAAAGACAATGGATACGTTGTAAATGTAATGCACAGCAATGATGGCTGTTTTGCTTATATTAAGGAAATAGTTAATGGAAAGTCTTATATTGAACTTGTTAAAGAAGAGGAGAAAGCTGTTAAGCAGGCACTTTACCGGACGTATGGGAGACGAAGAATTAAGTAAAGAAATTAACGATTTAATGCAGAAAGACAAAATGTAATTGAAAATATACAGAAAAAGGTGCATAATAGCATTTGGTAAATTTGATAAAATAGTGTCAATGATAGGACACGGAAATGAGGAGTAATGTTAGATTTAAAATTTGTCAGAGAAAATCCGGATATTGTAAAACAAAATATCAAAAATAAATTCCAGGACAGAAAGCTTCCACTTGTAGATGAAGTAATTGAGCTTGATGCTAAAGCTCGTGCAACACAGACAGAAGCTGATGAATTAAGAGCAAACAGGAACAAGCTTTCTAAGCAGATAGGTGCTCTTATGGCACAGGGTAAGAAGGAAGAGGCAGAGGCAGTTAAGGCACAGGTAAGTGCAGATGCAAAGCAAAAGCTTGCTGAATTAGAGGCTTCTGAAAAGGAACTTAATGAAAAGGTTAATAAGATTATGATGACTATTCCTAACATCATAGATCCTAGTGTACCAATCGGAAAAGATGACAGCGAGAATGTTGAAATTGAGAAGTTTGGTGAGCCTATAGTTCCTGATTTTGAAGTACCATATCATACAGATATTATGGAAAGATTCAACGGAATCGATATGGATGCGGCTGGTAAGGTTGCTGGTAATGGTTTTATTACCTTATGGGAGATATTGCAAGACTTCATTCAGCAATTATCTCATATGCAAGAGATTTCATGATTGACAGAGGGTTCACATACTGTATTCCTCCTTATATGATAGAAGTAATGTAGTTACCGGTGTTATGAGCTTTGATGAAATGGATGCCATGATGTATAAGATAGAAGGTGAAGATCTTTACCTTATTGGAACAAGCGAACATTCAATGATTGGTAAGTTTATTGACACAATTACACCTGAGGAAGAGCTTCCTAAGACACTTACAAGCTATTCTCCATGTTTCAGAAAGGAAGAAGGGTGCACATGGTATCGAGGAAAGGGTGTATATAGAATCCACCAGTTCGAGAAGCAGGAAATGATTGTTGTATGTAAACCAGAAGATAGCAAGATGTGGTTTGATAAATTATGGCAGAATACAGTAGATTTCTTCAGAACAATGGATATTCCTGTAAGAACACTTGAGTGCTGTTCAGGAGATTTAGCTGACCTTAAGGTTAAGTTCTATTGATGTTGAAGCATGGTCACCAAGACAGAAGAAGTACTTCGAGGTTGGTTCATGTTCTAATTTAGGAGATGCTCAGGCAAGAAGACTTAAGATAAGAGTTCAGGGTAAGGACAAGAACAAGTACTTTGCACATACGCTTAACAACACATGTGTTACCAGAAGAAGTGGGTTAGACTTCTTCTGGAAAGATATCTGGTATTCAACCATTTCCTTAATATAATCATCAGCCTTGTCAGGGTATTTTTCAATTAATTGTGTAAGAGTAGGACCTTCAACATATTCACTTGTGATAGACCATTTACCGTCAGTAACAGCAACCTCTAAAAGCTTTGGAATATTAACGCCTGCGTCTTCAACTCTAGAAGTATTAAGAGCTTCATATAAAACATCTGATTTGTTGTAGGTCTTGGCAAAGACCTTAGTAGCTTTGCCATTCTCTACATATACTGATTTTAACTTAGATTTTGCTAAATATTTTTTCATATGACATGTCTTCCTTTCTTAAAATAATAATGATGATTATTTACCATAGTAAGCCTTTTAAGTACATGGCTTTCATTTCACTCATAAGAGGATATCTTGGGTTAGCACCAGTACACTGGTCATCAAATGCAGCTTCTGTCATCTCATCAAGAGTTGCAAGGAAGTCTTCCTCTTTAACACCATAATCTGCAATAGTTTTCTTAATTCCTACCTTTGCCTTTAATTCTTCAATAGCCTTGATGAGGTTTTCAAATTTCTCATCATCATCTTTACCCTGAATTCCAAGGAAGTCAGCACACTCAACATAACGTGCTTTGCAATGTGGATACTGGTACTGTGAGAATGTTCCCATCTTGGTTGGAACCTCTGCAAAGCATTGAATCTCATTACATCAGTGATAAGAAGGGCATTAGCAATTCCGTGTGGAAGGTGGTGATATGCACCCAGTTTATGTGCAAGTGAGTGGCACACTCCAAGGAAAGCATTAGCAAAAGCCATACCAGCCATAGTAGAAGCTGTTGCCATCTTTTCTCTTGCAACTGCATCATGTGCACCTAATTCATAAGCTGCTGGAAGATATTCAAATATATTCTTCATAGCCTGTAATGCAAGACCATCTGTATATTCTGTTGCCATAATGGAAGCGTATGCTTCAAGTGCATGTGTAAGTGCATCAATACCAGAAGCTGTAAGTCCCTTAGGCTGATTCATATGCATGTCAGCATCGATAATAGCCATCTTAGGGAAGTAATTCATAGTCAGCAAGTGGATATTTTTGACCAGTTGTTTCATCAGTAATAACTGCAAAAGGAGTTACCTCTGAACCTGTTCCAGAAGATGTTGAGATAGCGACAAAGTAAGCTTTCTCACCCATCTTAGGGAATGTGTATATTCTCTTTCTGATATCCATGAAACGCATAGCCATATCAAGGAAGTCTGCCTCAGGATGTTCATACATAACCCACATAATCTTGGCAAAGCATCCATTGCAGAACCACCACCAATTGCGATGATTACATCAGGTTCGAAAAGTCTCATAGCTGCTGTACCTTCTTTAGCACATGCAAGTGTTGGATCTGGTGCTACATTATAGAAAGTAGTATGCATGATTCCTAAAGAATCTAACTTATCTGTGACACATTTGGTATAACCGTTCTTATAAATCAGTAACGATAAATGCTTTCTTCTTACCCATTACAGTTCCAAGTTCATCAAGGGCAACAGGTAAGCAGCCCTTCTTAAAGTAAACCTTCTCAGGTGCTCTAAACCAAAGCATATTCTCTCTCCTCTCAGCGACAGTTTTTACATTAAGCAGATGTTTTACTCCAACGTTCTCAGATACTGAGTTTCCGCCCCAAGAGCCGCATCCAAGTGTAAGAGAAGGAGCCATCTTAAAGTTGTAGAGGTCACCGATTCCACCGTGAGATGAAGGTGTATTGATAAGGCAGCGGCATGTCTTCATTCTTTCAGAGAATTCAGCAATCTTGTCTGCCTGTGTTTCAACATTAATATAAAGAGATGATGTATGACCAAATCCACCATCTGCAATCAGGTGTTCAGCTTTTGAAAGAGCATCTTCAAAATCTTCTGCCTTGTACATTGCAAGGACAGGTGATAACTTTTCATGAGCAAATTCTTCTGAGAGGTCTACAGATGTTACTTCACCGATAAGAATTTTAGTTTCTTCAGGAACAGTAACGCCTGCTAAAGCAAAGAATAGTATGGGCTTTCTGACCAACAATCTTCGCATTAAGGGCACCGTTGATAATAATAGTCTTTCTTACCTTTTCTGTCTCGCTCTTATTAAGGAAGTAGCAGACCTCTGTATGCAAATTCTTCTTTAACAGCCTTGTAAACCTTCTTGTCAACAATTACAGACTGTTCAGAAGCACATATCATACCATTGTCAAATGTCTTAGAATGAATAATTGAGTTAACAGCAAGTATTACATCTGCTGATTCATCGATGATAGCAGGAGTATTACCAGCACCTACACCAAGTGCAGGCTTTCCAGAAGAGTAAGCAGCTTTTAACCATTCCAGGTCCGCCGGTAGCTAAGATAATATCTGATTCCTTCATAAGTGTATCTGTAAGCTCAAGGGAAGGAACATCTATCCAGCCAATGATTCCCTCAGGGGCACCTGCTGCAACAGCAGCTTCAAGAACAACCTTAGCTGCTGCAATTGTCGATTTCTTAGCTCGTGGATGTGGGCTTATGATAATACCATTTCTAGTCTTAAGTGAAATAAGAGTTTTGAAAATAGCTGTTGAAGTTGGATTAGTTGTTGGGATTACGGCTGCAACAACTCCAATAGGTTCAGCAACCTTTTTAATTCCATATGCCTTATCCTCTTCAATAACACCACAAGTCTTAGTATCTCTGTAAGCATTATAAATGTATTCAGAGGCATAATGATTCTTGATAACCTTATCTTCTACAATTCCCATACCAGTTTCTTCAACTGCAAGCTTGGCAAGAGGAATTCTTGCTTTATTGGCGCAAGTGCAAAGAGCAGTAAATATCTTATCTACCTGTTCCTGAGTATAAGCTGCGAAGATGCGTTGAGCCTCCCGTACACTGGCAAGCCTTTCTTCAAGAGCTTCGACTGTGTCAACAATTGGGTAATTCTCAGTTAAATTCTTTGACATAACATTTCCTCCATAACTTGATTCGTGTAATATTGATTGATAATAATTTAACAATGTCAATATAACACTAATATAATTATAAGTCAATATTCATTGTAATATTAATTAAAATATGCTATCTTTTACCTAGTAACTGGGGGACTAATAAATCTTTTGTTAAGGATGGAGCGGCTTATGAAACAGGTTAGTGTTGATAATCTTAAAGAAAACGATATATTAGCTTTTCCTATATTGTCGCATTCGGGGACTGTTCTTATTCATGCGGATGTTGCTCTGACAGAAGAACTTATTGAAAGAGCAATTAATCTTGGAGTAAGAACTGTATACATAAAAGACGAAAAAGAGGGAATTGTCAGGGAGAATACTTCTGATAGTGATACGGCACGGAAGAGGAAGAATATCCATACAGACTTGAAGAAACTGCCAATAATTCAAGGCAGATAGTAAAAAAATATTAGAAAAACACATTTATAAACATAATGAAGAACTTAAGATAATTGTTAATGAGGCACAGAGAATACTTGATACAGTTATTGCAGAGCCGGAGGTTGTGAATAATATTACTGAAATCAGGAATGTAAGTACTGACATGTATACACACTGTATTAATGTATGTACTTTGTCAACAATTATGGCATTAAGGCTTAAAATGAGTAATAAACAGATACATAATATTGCGATGGGAGCAATACTTCATGATATAGGACTCAGATATATTAATGTTCCTTATGTTAATGTTAGTGAGAATAAGATGACTAATAAAGATGCTGTTGAATATAAGAAGCATACTATATTTGGATACAGCTCACTGCAGGACGAGGAATGGCTTCCTGACGTGGCAAAGGAGATTATTCTCTTTCACCATGAAAGAATTGATGGCTCAGGATATCCTTTCCAGCATAAGGGTGACAGGCTTAAACCAGAAGTTGCTTGTTTCTATCTGTGATGATTTTGACAGTATGATAAGTGGCATAGGCAGTGAGAAGATGAAGATATATGAAGCTATTGAATACATCAAAGTGCATTCGGGAGTAAAATATGACCCTACAATTGCTTCAAAATTCTTAGACTCAGTTGCTGCATACCCTGTCGGCTGTACAGTTTACACAAGTGATGGCGAAAAAGCTGTAGTTATAAGACAGAATAAGGAAGTCGCTGACAGACCTGTTATAAGAATGACAGAGCATGCAGATGGAACACCTTATACTGAAAATGTAGAGTATAACTTATTAAAGCAAAGCTTACTATGTTTATAGTAGATACAGAATAGAGCATTGGAGCAGCTATGAATTTATATATAAGAACCCTTGGATTTGATAATATGACATCAGAGGCTGAGGCAAAATTTATAAAAACAGGAATTAGAGAAAGCATAAAAGAAGGATTTGTGATACGCCACGAGAAATTAGATCGTGGCGTTATTATCTTGCGCCTTAGCAACTCAACCGGATTGTATGTGTATGGAAGATATGAAAAGAATGTTTTTAAATATGAGTATTATTTTCCGTTTGTTGTGGGGAAGGCTTTAAGTGACAATGAGGAGCTGACTATTGAGAGACATCTTGACAAGGAATCCTATGCAGTTATATGTGATGAATTAAAGACAGGAGTAACGCTTATATTTTATCTTCAGAATGTAATGGATTATCTTGATTATCTGTACAGTGGTAAGGATTTTTAATGCGGATGATTTTAATCCTGACAGAAAGAACGAAATTGGTAAAGTACCAATCAGAAACAAAAAGGTGGCACTTACGGGACTGTCGCTTGGTGGAATTATTATGCTTCCGGTGAGAAAGGAAAGAAATTCTAAGAAAAGCAGACAGGATGAAATTGCAAGAAAGAATCTTATTCAGGCTGCAAAGAATGGAGATGAGGATGCAATTGAGAGCCTTACAATTGAAGATATTGATACATACAATGAACTTTCTAACCGTGTCATGAAGGAAGATATATTTACTATAGTAGACTCAACATTTATGCCATGCGGTGTAGAATGTGACCAGTATTCCGTCATAGGAGAGATTCTTGAACTGCGTGAAGAGGAGAATATATACACTGGTGAGAAGATATATATTATGGTTCTTGAATGTAACAGTCTTATTATAACTACAGCAGTTAATAAGGAACATCTGCTTGGAGAACCAGCCATATACTGCAGATTCAAAGGACAGATATGGCTTCAGGGAAATGTAAGATTTACTGACTGATATTGTTGTTAAATATATGCTTTCATAATAAATTGTATTTAATATAGAAATTTACATATTATTACAAATGTGGTATTATAATACAAGGCATATAAGAAATCGGAAATGTCAACTAAATATTATTAATTATCAACGAGGAGGGAAAGCTATGAAGTTTTTTCAGAAAATTAGGCTTTCAGCTTGTTTTATTTTTCGTTGTTGCCATTACAATTCCTATTGTAATGCTTATGGTAAGTTCAATTACAACAACTTCGTCTTCAATGGAAAATAACATGAAGGTAACAAGTGAGCAGACTTTGAATGAAGCACAGAATCAGTTTACTACATATCTTAAGACTCTGTCGCAGCCGGTAGACCTGCTTACAAGAAAGAATGAAGTAAAGCATCTTGAGGATCAGGGAACATTAAGTGATAATGTTAAGGCAGTAAGAGATTCTCTTATTGCATCAGTTAAGGTTACTAATGGTGCAGAAAGAGCGTTCTTTGCTACTAATACTAATCTTGAGATTACAGGTTGGGGAGAATATAACCCAGAGACTGGTAAGACACTTAGTAAGGGTGGTCTTGAGAATGGTGTAGACAGAACTAAGGAAGTATGGTACACAGATTGTAAAGGTCTTAAGGCAAGAAACAGCATTTATGCTTATTTTTCAAAGCCATATTATAGCAAGGATTTTGATAAGACAATAATTACTGTTTCACAGGAAATTAAGCATTCAGACGGAACGAATTATGGTACTGTGGGTATGCATATTGATTTTTCTGAGATTACAGATTTTGTACAGGGTATCGGACTTCTTAATACAGGATTTGTTGTCCTTGCAGATGAAGATGGTAATATACTTGTTAATAATGATAATAACAAGTATGTAACAGATTCAGTATCAGGACTGAATTGCTGGAGTACAGTTAAAGGTCTTACAGATGCTGATTATGATAAAGCATTTTCATTTGATGAAAACATTAATGGTGAAAAGGTACATGTAGTAACATCTAAGGATGCTGTTACAGGATGGACACTTGTTGGTTTTATCAGTTCTAAAGAAACATCTGCTACAACTAATAAGATGATTAGCAATACTGTTATATTCAGTATTATAGCATTTGTTATTGGAATTGGTATTGCACTTGCAGTTACAGCTTCTATGACTAAGGAGATTAAGAAGGTTTCTGGACATATGAAGGATGTTGCGGGTGGTGATTTAACAGATAGAATTGATGTAAAGAAGAAGAATGAGTTTGGAGACCTTGAGAATAACTTTAACAACATGGTTGAGAACATGGCAGTTCTTATTAAGGGTGTTGAGGAAAAGAGTGGAGTTATAGTAGATGCATCTGATAAGATTGCAGGAGTATCTAAGTCTACTACAGAGACAGTAGGTCAGGTTTCAGAGGCTATACAGAGTGTTGCAGTTGGTGCATCAGGTCAGGCAGACAGTACACAGACAGCAACACAGGAAGTAGAAAATCTTGCAGACAGATTAAAGGAAACTAAGGCTTATGTAACTGATATCAGTGATATGTCTGTTGAAACACAGAAGTTAAGTAATAAGGGACTTACAATTGTTGATGAACTTATTACTAAGGGACAGCGTTCAATTGATAACTCTAAGATTTCTAAAGCAGTTGTATCTGAGATGGTAAGCAGTATAGAGAAGATTAATTTCATATCAGATGCCATTACAGAAATTACAGAGCAGACTAACCTGTTATCACTTAATGCTTCTATTGAGGCAGCAAAGAGCAGGAGAGAGCGGTAAAGGATTCGCAGTAGTTGCTGATGAGATAAGAAAGCTTGCTGAACAGTCACAGCAGTCAACAGATGAGATTAAGGAGATTGTTAATGAGATTACTATTAAGTCACAGCAGGTTGAGCAGACAATGGATGAGTCAGTTGGTATTATAGAGGAACAGAATGTTTCTATTAAGGATGCTAAGGAACTGTTTAATACAATTTCTGATTCAGTTAACGGACTTAAGGAAGGTCTTGATAACATTACACAGCTCAATGAAGCTATGGATACTAATAGAAGTAATGTTGTAAGCAAGATGGAAGATGTTGCAAAGCAGTAGCAACTGAGACCGCAGCAGCTTCTGAAGAGGTTACAGCATCAGCCGTTGATGTTGAGCAGACAATGCACGACCTTAATGAATTTACAGTTGAACTTGATAATATCGCAGAGGCTCTTAAAGGAAGCTATTGATAAGTTCAAGTTGCAATAATTAAACTAATCCGATAAATGTGTTTATGGAAGCGCCACTCAGGCGATTGTAATCGCCAGGTGGCGACTTCTTTTTTAATCTCAGGGTATCATTGACCTTGCTGATGTTTTGTGATAAAATCTCTCTTGGTGTTTAGCCAAGTTGTTCTCATAGTTAAGTGGATATAACGGGGACCTCCTAAGTCTCAATCCCCAGTTCGACTCTGGGTGGGAACATTTATATTAAGAAGTGATAAGCAGTGGCGGTGAGAATCGTTCTTTGCTTTTTGTTTATTAGTAACGAGACTATAATAACAGAAGATACAGACTAAAACAATCTGACGCATAATGCATCAGAATAATTTAGGCGGTACCTTCTTTTAATTTGCTTGAAAATGAACAATAAGACAGTAAGGGTATTGAAGACACCAAAGACAGAAAGCAGTGCGCGAAAAGTATTCATCCCAAGGTCTGTTGCACAATATCTGATAGAATTGAAACAGGAATAGGATGAGATAAAGGCTGCCCTGGGGAATGAGTATCATGATGAAGGTACTGTCAAATCCGGAAATAGCAAAGATTGCTCAATTCCCTGGCAAAGACAATGAAAGTATAAGACTAATAAAAATAGCGATATTGTATGGATGAAGTATCTATACAGTGTCGCTATTTTTTTAGGCTAATATATAGAGATAAGAAGGATGTTTTGAAGCGTTTTTAAGATACATAGGGAAGGGGAAAGTAATGTTAACAATAAACCAGTTAATGAAATATTCGAGGAGCAAACACAATATTGCTGTTAAAAGTAATCAGGCACAGGATTTACGAAATATGGGATATTATCATGGATTTAAGGGATATCGTTTTATTCGTGTACCGAGTCAGAGAATTTCATTTACATCTTTAGATGAAATTATTGCATTGAATAAATTTGATATGAAGTTAAAAGCTCTTTTTATCCTAAGGTTATGTTTATTGAGAATGCACTAAAGATCTATGTGATCGAATCAACATTGAAAAATGCTAAATCGGAGAATTTGGTACTTTTTTTTTCATGTGCAAATTCGGATGTTAAATTGTATACATCAGCAACATTGCACCTCCCAAGTAATCTTGATGCAGATGGGAAAATAACAGAATATATTATATATGCGCTTAAAGATCTTAGAAATGCGGTTGCACATAATAATATTATTTTGATACAAGATTTATAAATTTGACCATATGGTATATTATAGCTATGAATTGCGGTGGGCGTCTTCGGACAACACCTTGAAAGAGCTTGATGCGTCGGGCTCTTTTTTATTGCATTATCAATAATTTTCTAAATATGTGCCACAAATCTTGAAAAAATCTTGATTTGTGGCATAATAAAATATATATTTTGATTTGGAGATGATGTTATGTATATAAAGCGTGAAAGATATCTAAGCAAAATAAGACCATTTTATGATGTGGATTTAATTAAGGTTCTGACAGGTGTTAGAAGATGTGGAAAATCTATATTGTTAGAGCAGATTAAAGAAGAATTTATTGAAAATGGGTTTGATAGAGCGCATATTATTACCATTAATTTTGAAGATTTGCAATTTGAAAAAATAAGAACTGCAGAAAAACTTAATTCCTATGTGAATGAGCAAATCAAGGATCATGACAAATACTTGATTTTTTAGATGAGATTCAGCATGTCAGGAGCTTTGAAAAGGTTTTAGCTTCCTTTCGGGCAACATTAAATTGCTCAATTTTTATTACTGGAAGTAATTCGAAATTGCTATCCGGCAAGATGGCAACATTGTTGGTTGGAAGATGTGTTGAATTTAGAATAATGCCATTTTCCTTTGCCGAAAGCTACGAATATGCTACAGCTATAGGAAGAAATATGTCTCGGATGAGTTTATGATTGATTATATCAATTGGGGTGGCTTCCCTTTGCGTTTTTCGTTTACAAAAGAAAGTGATATTAAGAGATATTTGGAACAGACATATGAAGGTATCTTAGATAAGGATATTATTACTGACAGATCAAAGGTTAATAGACAAAACTTTGAAAGAGTAGCAACATATATTATGGCGAATGCAGGAAAGGAATTTTCCAGTAAAAACATAGAGAACTATTTTATACATCAAAATGCAGATACTTTGGATAAAAAGACGATATACAGATATCTTGATAAAATGGAAAAGGCTTGTCTAATTGATCGTGTAAAAAAGATTTAATATTGTAGGAAAACAGGCAATGTCGTATATAGAAAAGCAGTATGCGGTAGATACTGGTTTTCGCATGATAAATACAAACTTAGTAAATTTTGAGGATACCTTTTTCTTGAAAATATAATTTATAACGAGCTAAAAAGCAAGAGATTATGAAGTATTTACAGGAAAAACATATAAGGGTGAAATTGATTTTGTTGCAATAAATGGAAGAAAGAAATGTTTTATTCAGGTGGCATATTATTTGGCTGGCAAGGCAACGATTGAAAGAGAGTTTGGTGCTTTTAAGCCAATTAGTGATGCATCACCGAAATATGTGTTTTCATTAGATCGATTTGATTATTCAAGAGATGGAATTGCACATATCAATATTGTTGATTTTCTTTTGGGTAAGAAGGATATTAATTTATCATAACGACACAAATTAAGAAAAAATTTAAAATTGTGGCATGATTAGTCATACAAATAGCTACGGCAACTTTCAATTTGCCGGACTCACAAACAATTTAATATTTATTTTACAAAGCACTTTAGCCTAAAGGTTAGGAACTGTTGTACGTCACATAGACGGTTGTAATGTTTGATATAGTTATGTCAAGAACATTGTTAATGGAGGAGATTACAATGAAACAGTTTTTATAAAGGCAAATGGAAATGCGACTCCTGCAACACCGGAAGAAATTATATCACTTTCAAAGAGAAAAATATGGTGTGGATAATGAGACAAGCGAAGTGGCATATACTGATAATCAGTGGTCAGTATACCTTAATCTTTGTAAGGAATACAGACAAGATAAATCTGCTCCAACTATAAAGACCAGCTTTCAGGAGGGAAAGTATGCAGGGAAAAGAAAGAACATTCACACCAGAAGTCGAAAAAGTCTGGAACAAAGATTACCAGTGTGAGTATTACAGAGGGGTTATAATAGATGGAGAGGACAATATAGTTGAGCGTTGCACAAGAACCCATGCAAGCTATGATCTTTGCATTAGACGAGGCGAAGAAGAAAACAATAGTTATTAAAAGAAAATGGGTATTTTACAACGACCTTATGGAATATATACACAATTATGCCGATATTAGATAATAAGAAGCATGTGTAAAAATGTGGTTTCAGGGGCAGGCATGAATATATCTAATGTAATGGGAAGCGCAGATACCAGTGTTGTTGCGGCTTCTAAAAAGAATAAATGGAAACTGACAGACTCTTTAAAAGATAAAATTGCTGAAATGGCGAAAAAAGATGCACAGAACAATGAATATATGGGAAATGAATTTAAGAGTTTAAGAAAGTCAGAAATAAGCAAGGTTGCGCCAGACAGGGCTGCTTTGATTGGAAAATTCAGCTATCTGACAGGTTCTGGCAATGCATCTGTCATGAAAGAAGTGCAGGAAGCGGATAAAAGATGGCTGTGCATGTTATTTGGAGAGCCGTATGAGGCAAAGTGTCAGGGAAAAGGCTTTGGTTCAGCAGTTCATGTATATAATGAAGATGGAGAAGAGATACTTACATATACAGGCGGTGTTGGCTGGCAGGCAAAAAGAAACAAAGGCGGAGACAAAGGTTAATTCTGCTTTAAAAACAACATATTATGAAGCTTATTCGGCAGAAAGAAAGGCATTAAAGAGCAAAGAAAGTGATAATATAAGCAGGAGCAGATAATACATTTGATGCAAGAGCGTAGCTTATTGCAATATCTTCATAAAATATTATCGACATACGCCCATATACACGCTATAATATGTTTGCTTTAATATGTAGATATCACGAGATTAGAATAAGTAACAGAGGAAAATGTTTATGAATTATATTGTTATGGATCTTGAGTGGAATCAGAGTGCCAAGGGAAAACAATTTTCTGAGGATCATTTTCCTTTTGAGATTATACAGATAGGTGCGGCGAAGGTTAATGAGAAGCTTGATATTGTAGATGAGTGGCAGTGTACCATTAAGCCACAGGTGTATACAAAGCTGCAGAATACAGTCAAGAAGATATTAGGGATAACAGAAAATGACCTTGCTAAAGGAACTGATTTCGTATCGGGTGTAACTGAATTTCTTGAATGGTGCGGTGAGGATTATACATTTGTTACATGGGGAAGCATGGATATTACTGAATTAAGACGAAATATGAAGTTTTATGATGTTCCGGAGAATTTCCCAAAGCCGCTTCTATACCTTGATCTTCAGAAACTTTACAGTATTAATTTTTCAGATGGCAAGACACGCATGAATCTTAAATCTGCAATTGATGAGCAGGGAATCAAGGGAGATGAGCATTATCATTCAGCAATGAGTGATGCAAGATATACAGCCAAGATAATGAAGAAGCTGGATTTTGACAGAGTTAAGAAGTTCTGCAGTATAGATACATTTACAATTCCAGAGTCAAGAAAGGACGAGGTATATCTTAACTTTGGAACTTATGAGAAGTATATTTCAAAGGGATTTGCGACAAGGGACAAGGCTGCAAGCGACAGAACTGTACGTTCCTGCAAATGCTTTTTATGTGGCAGGACTATGACAAGAACAGTCAAGTGGTTTGCCACTAATTCGAAATGCTATTACGGCTTGTTTACATGTGATGAACACGGACTTATAAAGGGGCGTTTCAGAGTTAAACAGACCGAAGAAGGCAGATATTATGCAGTCAGAATTATGAAGCACACTGATGAAAAAGGGTGCACTTAAGATATATGAAAAGCAGATAAAAGAGAGAGAGCACAGACGCAGGCGGCGTCAGGCAGAGAAACTTTCAGAACAGAAATAATGGCATGTCAGAAATCCAACTGACATGCCATTTTAACCTATTTAATATCAGAACATTAATCCATATATTACTGCAAGACCAAGAATTACCTGGATAATTGTGAATCTAAAACAACCTGCGTATCTGACCAGTCTTTATTCTTTCTCATATGGTCGTGGATTGGTGTACGAAGGTTCTTCATTAGGTTGATGTGAAGAAATCTCATGAAAGAAACCTTGATAAGACCAAGTCCGCCATCAAGAATAATTACAAGTGCCATTGGAATATAAAGCAGCGGTGCATGGAGCTTGAGGAATGTAAATGCTATAAATATTCCTATTGCTCTAGAACCTGCGTCACCCATAAGAAGCTTGCTTGGTGATGCATTGAACCCAGGTAGCCGAGGATACACACAATCATAATAAGAACGGTGTGTCTGTAAGCTGATTCAATATTAAATGACTTAAAAAGAACATACACTGAGGCAAGTGTTACAACAGAAAGTGTACCGCATAAGCCGTCAACACCATCTGAACAGTTAGTAACATTGATACTTACCCATATAAGTATAATAATAAGTATTGCATATATAATTGGATTAAGAGTTACTGTCTTTCCAAAGAATGCAAGGTCAAATGTGTTAGGGTTGTAATGCAGGTAAGTAACTGCCGCCATAACCGATATTGCAAGGTCAATAAGACCTTTCTTTAAATTACCCCATGGTGATGAAGCACTGTCATCAAGGTATCCGCTGAGCATTGCGGCAAGCACAAGTATAAGATAAATGATAAGCTCGGCACTTAAGTTTACGAATAATGCACATGTGACTGTGAATGTAAGAATGAAAATCATGCCGGCGCCTCTGGCTTTCCAACTGATTTACTTCCGTTAATGGCATAAGCTCTTCCGGCATCTCTTGAAGAAGATTTTGCCAAGAGCAATTGCAGCTATTGTAAATGCGAAGGCAAATAAAATGCTTACAAATGCTATGATGTTGGTGAAACTTTCGTTAATAATATAGTATATCATAAGAATTTAATACTCCTTTTTCATCTTTCTAACTTATATAAAGCATTTATTTCAATGCGATTTACAGTATAACATAATATATGTGAAATGAACATTTTTTTTGCTAATGAAATGTAGTAATTAATTTGCTAATGTGGTAATATACTATTAAT
>VOFG01001531.1_pt1 | contig 17305 bp, 22 predicted proteins | sample 5384171 | NCBI WGS metagenome assembly VOFG01 (sample SAMN12384726, study PRJNA508395) | human gut metagenome | isolation source: healthy gut F | host: Homo sapiens
CAGGTGTTCTAGCGGAGTTCGGCTTTAGGTTTTGATGTTTCCGGCCACGTTACTCGGACACTATTTTTCTGCATACTGGTATGTCAGCCCCATCGCGGATAACAGTTACTCCTGTGCTGCTACCTTTTTGTTCGATATAGCGATTGACAATAACGTCACAATACTTAGGGTCTAGTTCAATAGTGCGACAGATGCGATTAGTCTGTTCGCAGGCTAGCAGAGTACTGCCGCTTCCGCCAAACGGGTCGAGGACGATACAGTTGCTCATGCTAGAATTTATAATCGGATACGCGATTAGCGGGATGGGCTTCATAGTAGGATGCTGTTTGCTACGGCTCGGTCTGTCAAACTCCCCAATAGTAGTCTGCTTTCTGTCGGCATACCACAAATGCTTGCCTTTCTTTTTCCACCCATACAGGCATGGCTCGTGCTGCCATTGATAGGGACTGCGGCCCAATACCATGGACGGTTTCTTCCAAATGCAGCAGCCAGACAAATAGAAACCTGCATCGACAAAAGCTTTTCTAAAGTTCAAGCCTTCTGTGTCAGCGTGGAATACATAGATACTAGCGTCGTCTGCCATTGCTCTTTCCATGTTTTGGTATGCTGCTAGGAGGAATTTATAAAAATTATCGTTATCCATTTTGTCATTTTGTATGGTGAGCTTATCTTTGGTTTTCCCAACATACTCTACGTTATAAGGCGGGTCGGTTACCACGAGGTTTGCTTTTTTGTCAGCCATCAAGGTATCCATTACATCAGGAGATGTGCTGTCGCCACAAATTAAGCGATGCTCACCTAAAACCATAAATCGCCAGTCTTGGTAAATACTGGTTTTTCTAACTCCGCATCTACGTCAAAGCTATCCTCTTTTACGGCCGCCTGCACTACATCTTGGAACAACTTCTCTATCTCTACATCATCAAAACCGGTCAAAGATACATCATAGTTGCTCATCTGTAAATCTTGGAACAGCGCTTGCAGCTTGGTTTCATCCCATTCACCGCTGATTTTATTTAGTGCCACGTTTAATGCTTTTTCGTGTGTAGTGTCAAGATCTACTACTACACACTCAACCTCGGTGTACCCTAGGTCCTTCATTACGGTCAAGCGTTGGTGGCCTCCTACTACATAGCCAGTGCGTTTATTCCATATCACGGGCTCTACATAGCCAAACTGCTGAATAGAACGCTTTAGCTTCTCATATTCTTTATCGCCAGGCTTCAATGCCTTGCGGGGATTGTACCCCGCTGGCAGCAGCTCGGTGATGTTTTTTATCTCTGTTAGCATAGTAACCTCCTAAAAATGGGCAAAGAAAAACCCGCCGATATTACTCAGCGGGTATACGTTTTATTTTACGTTTTTGTTCACTAATTCCATTAGCTCTTTAGCTTCCTCATCAGAAACAACAACATTCTCGCACTCCACATAGTGCATCGCATGGTCAATCACATCGTAAGGCGTTTTTCTTATCTCAACGCATTTCTTTTTTTTGGCCAACCATAGCATATTTTTGATATCCTAGTTTCACAATAGTATAACCTTCTGGGCTTGTCGCTACAATTCCCATAGGTATTTTTCTCAAACTCGTCCATAAATTCGTTCATAAAATTTCTCCTTAGCTTGTGGTTTTTACTCGTTCTCTGTGTAGCCAGGGCATTTTTTTTATTTGTCCAATATTCCTCTGGCGGTTTGCAAGCCATAAGTAGGCAGCAGCCTTTGTATTTGTTCACACAGAGATTACACTGCGGAATATGTTCTACTACAAAATCACCTTTTGAAATGACCACCTTGCATCTTTCTTTTCTTCACCCATCGTTATTCCTCCTTAACTATTCTTGCATAAATCTCTATTTTTCCATTATTGAGACAAACGCCGTCTACTGTTATCTTTGTATTTCTTGGCAAAATAACCTCTGATTCTGCATCATTTTTGCGACCAACAGTCGGAGTTACGATACATTTTTGACCTTTTTCGGCCAAAAATGAAATTGTACTGGCCTAAACTTCAAGACGTTTATACTTTCTGCACAGGACGTTGACGTATACGCCGGTAAAGTAAACGTAGAACCTGATATTAATTTATCAAGCTTAGCAACGTCAATTTTTCCGAAGCACTCATCAAGGTCAAAAGGTGACATATTTTCTGCACCTTTCCCTAAGCCGGGGACATTTATTCCCATCTCTCCACAAATACTTATTAATACACCAACGCCATCGAATCTGTGAAGCATTGTGTTATCTGGCAACCTTGGTACATGTTCAAAAGCTGAATCCAACAACAGAATTCTTTTTTGCAGCTTTTCGCTTAATTCGTCAATACTATCGGTTCTTAATGCAGTATTAATCGCAAACGAATCGCCATTAGCTACATACCCTTTCGTTACGGCTCCCGCTTCTTCCTTGCTTAATACATTTGAAAAACCGCTCTGTTTTCTTTAAGAAAATCTTTATTCTCAATCAAAGGAGTAATCTCTTTGGCAAAATACCCTGCATCCTTTAATCTATCTTGGATATCCCCTATGTTTTTTTCTATTATGTCCTTGCATTGCTCTTTAGTGCTCTCAAGAAAATCATCCAAGACCAACATTGCTTCTCTAAGATTGCGTTTGGCTTTTTAAAGTATTGTACGCCTGTTGGACGCCAAACATTGGTCTTGTTTTATTGTCACTGATACATTTTTCTACAATGCTATATGCCGATTTGCCAGCAGGGCTTTCGTCGGCCTTTAATTTTTGTAAAATTTCATTTACACTTTCAGATATTCTTTCTTGAACGCTTTTAATAGGGTCAAAGGCGTTAGCGACCTCATTTAAGACCCGCCTTGGTTCGTGCTTATATTAGCATTTTGTTCTTGATATTGCAAGTCTTGCTTTGGAGTGAACCTCTCCCACTTAAAATTATTTCGTAATTTTTGAAGCGGGAGCTTCTTCTTGGGAAGTAGTTGCTTTTGTTAGCCAACTATATTTACCAAGCTATCCCCGTAGTTCCTACGGTTCTTTTTATTTTAGACTGCTTGTCTTATTCTTAGACCTTCAGCCAATATATTTTTACTTGCATTTATATCTCTATCGTGATGAGTATGACAAATAGGACAAGTCCACTCTCTTATATCAAGAGTTTTCTTGCCATCTCTATGACCACATACAGAGCATATTTGACTTGATGGGTATAGTCTATCTATTTTTATTATTTCTTTTCCATACCATTTCGCCTTATACTCAAGTTTATTTACAAAACTAGCCCAAGATACATCAGCGATAGATTTTGCTAATTTATGATTATGAAGTAATCCTTTTGTATTTAAGTCTTCAATACAGATAATATCGTGGTTTTTGATAATATATGTACTTAGCTTATTTAAGAAATCTGTTCTCATATTCATAATTTTTTCGTGTATCTTAGCTACTTTAATTCTTTGTTTTTGATAGTTTTTAGCTTTGCTTAGTTTTTTATTTCCTTTTTAGCTATTAGAAGTCTTTTAGATAATTTTCTTTGTTCTCTTTTTAGTTTTTTCTCCAATTGTTTTCTAAACTTAAGATTTTCTATTTTTTTCTCCAGTAGAAAGAATAGCCATATCTTTAATACCTAAATCAATTCCTACTGATGAATTAGTTTTTGGTAATTCTTGAATATCTGTTTCACATAACAAAGAGATAAAATACTTACCACTTCCATTACGCGAGATAGTAGCTGATTTTATTATACCTTCTATTTTTCTATGTACTTTGATTTTTATTAATTCTTTTAATTTCGGAACTTTTAACCATTTTTCAAAAATATTTACAGTACCATTTTGATTATTAGTTGTATAGCTTTGTACTGGATTCTTCTTAGATTTGAACTTAGGAAAACCTATAGATTTATCTCTAAAAAGTTTTTATATGCTTTATCTAAATTCATTTGAGCATTAGCAAGAGCAAGACTATCAACTTCTTTTAGAAAATCATACTCTTTTTATATTTTGCAGGAGTTGGATATTTTATCTTTTATCAGGATTTCCTTTACTTTCTTCATATGCTTTGATTCTATCATTCAGCATAAGATTATAGACAAGACGAACACAACCAAAAGTTTTACTAAAAAATATCTTTTTGTTCTTCGCTTGGATAAATTCTAAATTTATATGCTCTTAGTTGTTTCATCAGTCCACCTCCTCAAAATTATTTACTCTTTTGACCTTGTTCCTCTATATATATTTTTTATGACTTCAATAGGAGCTCCTCCAGTAGTCAACAAACAAAAACTTTTAGACCAAAACATTTCTTTCCACAGATATTTTCTTATATGTGGAAATTCTTTTTTTATTATCCTAGAACTTGCTGATTTATATGCATTTATGAATTTAGTCAATTCTGTTTTAGGATGAGCCTTGCACATTATATGCACATGGTCTTTATCGTGATTCCATTGTACTAAAGTAATATGATACGGAACTCCAATTCTTACAAACATATCTTTAGCAAATTCAGAAATTGTATCATCAAATACATTTCTTCTATATTTTACTACAAGAACTAAGTGATAATACAGCAAAAATACTGAATGACAATTACTATCTAATTCCATTGTTTTACTCCTATTTTTATATAGCTACTGATTATATTATATCACTTTGTCTTCTGAAAAACAATGGGGCAATTCATCGCACCACCTATAGAGGTGGGCGACTTCTTGCCCGTTAGGTTAAATCTAACCAAAGACCCAACTGTAGTAGCTAAGCAAATCGGGCATTCCAATCCAGGAACTACATTATCAATATACTCACATATGATTCCGGGCGAAGAAAAAAAGCGGCCGAAATGCTCGACCGCTTAGTAACTCAAAAAACGAAATTATAGACATAAAAAGCGAAAATAGTAATGACTAAACTCAAAATAAACTCAAAACTAGAAAATAATATGGAAAAATACTGTAAAATAGCTATATTATCAAATATATATTTTATATAATATATAGAAGAAAGGTATATATTTTTATTTAAAAGAAAGAGGTTTTATTATGTCATTTAATGAAGAACTTAAAAAGTTTATTATGCGTGGCAATGTTATGGACATGGCCGTAGGTGTTATCATTGGCGGTGCTTTCGGCAAAATCGTCAGCTCTCTTGTAAGTGATGTTATTATGCCGCCGTTAGGCATGATTTTGGGCAAAATGGATTTTTCCAACCTATTTATAAGCTTAAATGGTACTCATTATTTAACCCTTGCCGAAGCTAAAAAAGCAGGTGCCCCTGTCATAGCCTACGGTAGCTTTATCAACTCCGTTTTAGATTTTCTTATTTTAGCTATGATTATTTTCATCATGGTACGCCAGATTAACAAAGCTTACTCCTAAACCTGCACCGAAACCCGAGCCGCGTTTATGTCCTTTCTGCAAAACAGAAATTGCTAAGGATGCCACTCGCTGTCCACACTGTACATCACATTTAAACTAAACCGTCGACACAAGTTAACACTATTTAATGTTATTTTTAGTAAAATGTTGCAAAATCAGATAAAAAGTGTTTAAAATGTTCTTCTTTTTATGATTTTTTTGTTTGCAAAAACACGTTATTTAGGTTATAATATGTTGTAAACATCACCCAAGTATCGCTTGCCTAAGCGAATTCAAATATTTAAGGAGGTTATTTGATGTCTGTCTTTGACGTATTAAAAGAACGTGGCTTTGTAAAACAAATGTCCCACGAAACTGAGATTAAAGAATTATTAGAAAAGGAAAAGATTACATTCTATATCGGCTTTGATCCCACTGCTGACAGCCTGCATGTAGGTCACTTCATCGCTTTAATGATGATGAGCCACATGCAACGTGTAGGCCATCGTCCCATCGTTCTTCTAGGCGGCGGTACCGGTATGGTCGGCGACCCTAGCGGTAAAGATGAAATGCGCAAAATGCTCACTCCGGAATTCATTCAACACAATATTGAATGCTTCAAAAAACAAATGAGCCGTTTCATTGATTTCAGCGAAGGTAAAGCTATTGTTGTAAACAATGCTGACTGGCTGCTGAATCTGAATTATGTTGATATTTTAAGAACCGTAGGTGTACACTTCTCCGTTAACCGTATGTTGACTGCTGAATGCTTCAAAAAACGTTGGGAGAAAGGTTTAACTTTCTTTGAATTCAACTATATGATTATGCAATCCTACGATTTCTGGAAACTGCATAACGATTATAACTGTGTTATGGAATTAGGTGGCGACGACCAATGGTCTAATATGCTGGCAGGCGTTGAATTGATTCGCCGTAAAGAACAAAAACCTGCTTTCTGCATGACCTGCAAATTGTTAACCACTAGTGACGGCCGCAAAATGGGCAAAACTGAAAAAAGGTGCTCTGTGGCTTAATCCGGAAAAAACTTCTCCGTACGATTTCTACCAATACTGGCGTAATATCGACGATAACGACGTAGAAAACTGCCTGTGCTTGCTGACCTATATGCCGATGGACGAAGTTCGCCGTTTGGCTAGCCTGAAAGATGCTGCTATTAATGAAGCTAAAAAAGTTCTGGCTTACGAAGTAACCAAACTCGTACATGGTGAGGAAGAAGCTAAAAAAAGCACAAGAAGCAGCTGAAGCACTCTTCGGCGGCGGTGTAAACTTAGATAATGTTCCTACTATTGAAATTTCTGCTGAAGATAAAACTGCTAAAGTAATTGATGTTCTCACGGCTGCCAAAGTATTCAGCAGTAAACGTGAAGCACGTCAGATGATTGCTCAAGGTGGCCTGACTGTTAAAGACGAAGTTCTGAGCGATCCTGAAGCAACTCTTAGTGCAGACCTATTTGATGCAGAAAATAGTTTATTAATCCGTAAGGGCAAGAAAAAATATTTCCGCCTGATTGTAAAATAAAACTATTCTAATCAATAACAACGGACATTGTACATTACATGTCCGTTGTTATTATTCAAAATTTATTTTTATAATTTGTTTACTAAAACAGCAAAAAACTGTTTTAAATTTTATATTTTTGTAAAGAGGGGTATAGTCTATGGATAAGAAATTAAGCTTTATGCAAATCCTGCCAATCGGCTTGATGTTATTTTCATTTTTTCGGTGCAGGCAACTTAATTTTCCCGCCAATCTTAGGTCAAATGGCTGGTCAAGAATTATCTGTTGCAGCCATCGGTTTCTGTATTAGTGGTGTAGGCCTGCCACTGTTAGGCATTTTAGCTATGGCTATGAAACATAGTGACAATCCAGATGATATGGCAATGTCTATGCATCCTATGTATGCACGTGCAATAACAATCCTCTGTGCATTAACAATTGGTCCTTTGTTCGCAATTCCTCGTACCGCAGCTGTTTCCTTTGAAACCGGTATCTTAGCTTTGATGCCAGAAGGTTCTGCAACAATCGGTCTTGCTGTTTATTCTATTCTTTTCTTCGCAATTACTTATTATCTTTCTATGCATCCTTCTAAAATAGTAAGCAACATCGGTAAAATTTTATCTCCGTCATTGTTAATCTGTCTCTGCATTTTGATTTTCTGTGTAGTCACTAATCCTCTTGGTACATTGCAACCTGCACAAAACGGTTATGAAGCAGCTCCGTTTTTCAAAGGCTTCCAAGAAGGCTACAATACCATGGACTTACTCAGTGCTCTGCTCTTCGGTGCTATCACCGTTAAAGCAATCGAATCCCAAGGTATCAGAGAACATTCCCAGCTGACCCGTGTCTGCATTTACGCAGGTGTCATCGCTGCTGTCTGCCTGGCAATCATCTATAGTGCATTATCCTATGCAGGTGCAGTAAGCCTCTCTGCTTTTGGTAATGTTGCTAACGGCGGTCTGCTGTTGAACATGATTTCTGTACATTATATGGGTTATGCAGGTCAAATTGTACTGGCTTTGATTATTTTCTTTGCCTGCATCACTACTTCCATCGGTTTAACCAGCTCTATTTCCGAATACTTTAACGAAATTTCCAACGGTAAAATCCAGTACCAACGTCTGGTAACCTATATTACTCTGTTCAGCTTAGTAATCTCTAACTTTGGTCTGAACAATATCATCAAATTCTCTCTGCCGGTTATCTGCCTGCTCTATCCTATTGTTATCGCAATCGTACTGCTGAATGTCGGCAGACCGATTTTCCATGATAATAAAGCAGTATTCCGTTCCTGCCTCACTTTAACAACCATCTTCGCTATTTTCGATGGTTTGCGTGCAGGTGGTTTCCAAATCCAAGCAGTAGACCAAGTACTTTCTGCTTACCTGCCGCTGTTCAGCATCGGCTTCGGTTGGGTACTCCCCTGCTTTGGCGGTATGTTAATCGGTTATATCTACAGTTTTATTTTTTTACAAAGCAAGGTGAATAATTAATGGCAAACGAACAACAATGCAGTAATGCTTCTTCCTGCGGCCGCAGCAGCTGTGAAGGCTGTCCTTCTGCAAGCGGTGAGCAACAACAACCTACAGATTTTTTTCCGCAAAATTAAATGATATGAGCAGCGTAAAAAAAGTCATTGCCATAGTCAGTGGTAAAGGCGGTGTAGGTAAATCTTTAGTAACCGGCCTCATGGCTTCTACCATGCAACGCCGTAACCTCCGTTGTGCTGTACTGGATGCAGATATTACCGGCCCCTCCATGTGCCAGAACTTAGGTGTACATGGTAAAGCTAAAGGCAGTGAGATTGGAATTCTACCGCTCACTGCACCTAATGGTACTGAGGTTATTTCTGCTAACATGTTTCTGCCTAATGAATCTGATCCAGTTGTTTGGCGTGGTCCTTTGATTGCAGGTATGGTAAAACAATTCTGGAGTGACGTTATCTGGGCTGACATCGACTATATGTTTGTTGATATGCCTCCTGGAACCGGTGACGTACCTCTGACTGTTTTCCAGTCCCTGCCGGTTGATGGTATCATCGTAGTAACCTCTCCGCAAGAATTGGTTTCTATGATTGTTACTAAAGCAGTAAAAATGGCACAGATGATGAATATTCCTATCCTGGGCTTAGTGGAAAACTATTCCTATTTCCATTGCCCTGATAATGGTAAAGATTATGAAATATTCGGCAGCAGCCATCTACAGGAAACTGCAGATGCTTATGGTCTGAAAGTTTTAGCACGTCTGCCCATTGATCCGCAAATCGCACAAGCAGCTGACCAAGGCAAATTGTCTGAAGTCAAACTGCAGCAGATTGAAGATTGCTGTGATTACATCAGCACTGCCTTCAAAGATTAACTTACGTATAAAAGCTCCCTGTACATATCACGTTGATATATGCAGGGAGCTTTCTTATGCTTTTTATTCCAGCTTAGCAACAGCTTCTGCACCAAAAATCTTACTTAATAGATTTCGTGCTTTAGTATTAACATCCTCATCAATATAGCCTTGAACCTTAATCAAAGCAAAAGTTACAGCTACAATGTCATCAGAATAGCCTAAAACAGGCATCATATCAGGTAAAAAATCTAAAGGTGCCACCAGATAGCCTAGAGCGCCCATTATCGCAGCTTTTGTCGCAGCAGGCACATCATCCTTCTGTAACACATACCATAGCTGTACAGCCTTGTACAGCAGCTCTAAGCCAATTGTTTTACCGTACTTACTAATCTTATATAATAATCCTTCTTCACTATAATGCACTTCATACTTTTTTAACTCTGCAGCATCAATCTTAGAGCTGTCAAACTTTTCCTGTGACTGCATCTTATTTCCTTCTTTTTCCCATAACCACAGCTCCTCTCCTATATTTATTTTATTATACAACAAAATCTTGCAGAGATGTATGAATTTTACTTGATATCTTAACCTCGCCCATAAATTTCTAAACGAATATCTGTCTGCACAAACCCCTGCTCCGTTCCCTGCATCTCCAAACTACATATACCCCATTGACGACGTTCTAACTGTCCTAAATAACGTACAACATTAAAATAATTACCATATATTACTAAATCAAGCGGATAAACCCGTAAGCCTTGCTTAAGCTTTATTTTTTCTTGAGCTACATGCTCCGGTAGCTTTACTTCTTGCAAAACGATATGATATTTTCCAGCCAGTTGCTGTAAATCCTGCATAATCTGGGTAAACTGTGGTTTCTGCGGCAATATACGTGACTTTTTGTCTATTTCACGTTGTAATTCTTGATCATAGCTTTGATAATCTCGGTGCAGAGCTGTAAATTCTTCTAGCTTAGCAGCTCGTACTTCTTTTTCTAAACATATATTATCTAAAGCATATTTTTCCTCCCTCAGCGGCTCTGCATGGCTATTAACTATCGCTAGCAATAAAATCCCTAATAAACAACTGCTTAATAATAATTCATTTTTCCTTTCCATAATCGTCTTCCTTTACTTTTATATCTAATCTAAAGCTTACTTCCTGTTTTTCCTGCTGACTATGCATTAGCTCTACCTTAGCAAATTTCTTTGTAGTATCCAAACGATGCATAAACTGCTGTACAAACTGCATATCTAGAGCCCTGCCATCTATATACCAATGTGTATTATCCTGCTCCGCTTGCCGTAAAGAAACCAGCCAGCATCCTGAAACTATACATTTACTAATAGTGCTGATAACTTTACCAGAGCTTTTCTGCATCTCCGCCAAAAGTAATAGCTTTTCATTTAATGCTTTCAATGTCAGTTCTTGCGTTTTTATCTGCAGATAAGGCTTTTCCAGATAAATAACCTGTGCTAATCTAGCATCTGCAGCCTCTACACGTTCCTTGGCAAAATATACACCTGCATAGACACTTACATAAATAGCCAAACCGATAAGTAAACAACAACCATGAAAAATAAGTACTCCTCGTTTAAGCTTTCTCGGCTCCATATTAAGCTTCCACTTAGTCTTAGGTTGTAATTGATTTACATCTTTACCACCATACCAGCTCTGCTGTGCTTCATTCTGCTCTACAGCCAGCATAACACCTTGCAGATTTAACTGTAAATCATCGCACCAGGAGTTTACTAAATTATAACTAGTGTGCTGTAACGCAGTAATTTCTACTTGCATATTCTGACCATCCTGCGCTAAAAGCTTCACTGCCATACTATAACTATCAGCATCCCATTCAATCTGCTGCTGTACATCCCAACGTACAGCTTTTTTGGCTTCAGACAATGATAATATAGGCAACGTAAAAACCTCTTGATAACCTACTACTATAGGCAAGAGTACTAAACAATCTACTTTATCTGCTACCTCCCAATGCAATAATAATTTTCTACAACTCTCTACCTGTTCTTCTAAGAATATTGATAAGATATCAGCGTTCAACATATTAGTATGAACTATTTTTTCCTGCCAAATTTTATCTTGCTCCCCCATAAGGAAAACTCTAAACTTTCTTCCGTCAGCTTAATTATTAAAAGTTCTTTATTCCGACGTAATTTTTGATAAACTCTTTCCCTTAAAATATCAATCATTTTTATCTTCCCTACTTTTCATCAGAAAAATTTATCTAAATACCAAGCAATGATTTGTGCTCCCCAAAAATAAGCAATTATCCCACCACCTGCCAAAAAGGGTCCAAATGGCAAAGCCGTTTTCTTATCCGCTCGTTTACATGCTAAGTAATATATACCCAATATACCACCGCTAATAAAGGCTAATAGCAAGCACAACATTCCTTGCTGCCAGCCAAGCCAGATACCTAATACTCCGGCAAGCTTAATATCACCCTCCCCCATACCGCCGCGACTAACGAAATACAATAGCAGCATAATAAATAAAAGACAGCTAAAGCCTGCTCCTGCTGCCCAAAAATTATGCTCATACCAGGCGTGCAGCAATCCCATTACTGCTAGTGAAATATTAATAGAATCATAAAGAAGAAATTCCTGTAAATCCGTATAAACATGACGTACTAAAGCCGTTACAAAGAAAACATCAAAAACTAATTCCTGCATAATATCCCTTTTCAATAAAAAAACTCCTGCATTACATTTTACTGCAATACAGGAGTTTTAAACTCTTACTACTTATTCAGTTTTCAAGAATTACCAGTTCAGATCTTCAGCTTCTTGACGGCCTTTACCGGTCAGAGCATCTAACATGATGCGTTGTTCGATATGAGCAGCCAATTTTTTAGTGAATTTAACAGTATCCGGATTTACGGACATGCTGTCGATACCGCTCTTAATGAGGAATTCGCAGAATTCAGGATATACGCTCGGAGCTTGACCGCAGATAGAAACGGTTTTGCCATCTCTGTGTGCAACTTCAATCAGGTGACGGATTGCACGACGTACAGCCAGATTACGTTCGTCATAGATATGAGATACAGTATCGTTATCACGGTCACAGCCCAGAACCAACATAGTCAAATCGTTAGAACCGATGGAGTAACCATCAACAAATTCATTGAATTGGTCAGCCAAAATAATGTTAGAAGGAATTTCAGCCATCAGCCAAACTTTGAAGTCTTTACCACGGGACAGACCGCAATCAGCCATGATTTTAACAACTTTTTCGCATTCTTCAACGTTACGGCAGAACGGAATCATAACGTTCAGGTTTTTCAGGCCGAACTCTTCGCGAACTTTGCGAACAGCCAAGCATTCCAGTTTGAACGCTTCGATATATTTAGGATCATAGTAACGGGAAGCACCACGCCAACCTAACAGAGCGGAAGGTTCATACGGTTCGAATTCGTCGCCGCCTTTCAAATCGCGGTATTCGCTAGATTTGAAATCGGAGAAACGCAGGGTTACCGGTCTCGGAGCCATAGCTTGGCAAACTTGACGAATGCCTTCAGCCAGTTGGTCGACAACTTTTTCCGGTTGACCGATTTTAATCAAATACAGAGGATGTTCATGGATGTAAGTAGTCCAAATGAACTCTTCACGCATCAGGCCGATACCATCACACGGCAGAGTTGCATATTTTTCAGCCAGTTCAGGGTCGCCCAGATTCATGTAAATTTTAGTGCCGGTCGGCGGGAAATATTCAGCAGCAGCAACTACTTGTTGAGCAGCCGGTTGTTCAGCTTTAGGTTCTTCGATGATGCCTTCATATACAACACCATGGGTTGCATCGATGGTTACATCAATACCGTCAGGAATAGTAGTAGTAGCAGCTTCGCCACGGCTCTTAGTACCTACGATACAAGGAATACCCAGTTCGCGGCTTACGATAGAAGCATGGCAGGTCATTCCACCGCTATCAGTTACAATTGCTTTCGCTTTCTTCATAGCCGGAACCCAGTCAGGAGCAGTCATTTCGGTTACAAGGATTTCGCCTTCTTTGAATTCATCGATATGGGACGGATCCAAAATTACATGTACACGGCCTGCAACATTACCAGGGCTTGCAGGTAAACCTTTTACAATTACTTTGCGATCAGTAGTCACTTTCTTCTCCTCTTTTGGTGCACCATTTTCTTTGTTACGGCGGCTCCATACGGTTTCAGGACGAGCTTGCAGAATCCAAATCTTGCCATCGCGTTCGTCAACGCCCCATTCCATATCCATGTAGCAGCCATAATGTGCTTCAATTTTTTTAGCATAACCAGCCAACTCTTCAATTTGAGCATCGGTCAGTTTTTGTTGGTTTTGTTCTGCGGCAGGAACATCAACTTCTTCGCAGTCGCCAGTAGCTTTGCGAACCAGTTTAATGTCTTGAGCATTTACGTTCTTCTCAACGATTTTGCCACTAGCTTTATTTACAGTATAGTTATCAGGAGTTACAGTACCTTGAACAACATATTCGCCTAAGCCCCAAGCACCTTCGATAAGGATATTTTGGTCATCACCTGTTGCTACATTAACAGTGAACATAACACCAGCAGCTCTGGAGAATACCATCATTTGTACTGCAGCACTCAAAGCAACGTCCAGATGATCGAAGCCTTGTTTTTCGCGGTAGTAAACAGCACGGTCGGTAAAGCAGGATGCGTAGCATTCTTTTACTTTATCAACAACAGTTTCTGCACCTTTAACGTTCAGGTAAGTATCTTGTTGACCTGCAAAGCTTGCATCCGGTAAATCTTCTGCAGTTGCACTGCTACGTACAGCAACGAACGGATCTGCTTGGCCAACTTTTTTACCTAATTCTTCATAAGCAGCAGCGATTTGTGCTTGTAAATCTTCAGGCATTTTTTCAGCCATGATTGCTTCACGGATACGTTTGCAAACATCACGCAGTAAAGCAGTATCATCAACATTGGTCAGTTCAGCAACTAATGCTTTAACTTTTTTGTCCAAACCGGTTTTCTCAAAGAAATATTTGTAGGCACATGCGGTAGTAGCGAAGCCATACGGTACAGGAACGTCAACCTTGGAGGTCATTTCACCTAAAGAAGAGGATTTACCACCTGCAATAGCTACGTCTTTTCTTTCTAACTGGTCAAACCAGAGCAGAAATGCTTTTTCTTTCTCCATAATACTTTACTCCTTTAAAAAATACTATACTTTTTTTAGATATCTGTGATTAATATAGTGTATACTATATCACATTTACGCTACACATTCAAGTGATTTTTTAATTTTTTTAATATTCTAATGACAAATTATAATTCTACAATGAAATGGAAAAATCCTGCTAATTCGCAGATAATTCGCATTTTTATCAAATATTCTGCCCCTTTTCAGAAAAAAGTAAAGGATGCTACAATAAAAGTACCTATATAAGGAGGTTGCATTATGTTTATTTATCAACAAACTGATATGCCGCAGACATTCTTCCCTGTCTATCGTCTAGACGATGGCCACGGCGATTATAACCGCAGCTATGAAGAAAGCTACGATGATTTTGATTATGCTGATTATTCTACTGATCATCGCGATAACAATTTCCGTAATTACGAAAAAACGCCGCAAAACTAATAAAGAAATTATCGAAGATATGTTAAAGCGTTGGGACTGATATTATTTACAAGTTCATTACAGGCATAAAAAACAGGTACAGTCAAAGACTGTACCTGTACTTTTTATTCAGCAGCAAGCTGGCAATTAGTGGCCTTTGCGAGCGTTGAAGCAATCGCGGCAGTATACCGGACGATCGTTGGAAGGTTTGAACGGAACCATGGTTTCTTTACCGCATTCAGCGCAAACTGCAGGGAACATTTCGCGTTGCGGACGTTCGGTAGCAACACCCATGCGTTGTTTACGAGCTTGACGGCAAGCGGGGCAACGGCGCGGTTCGTTGGTGAAACCTTTTTCTTCATAGAATTCTTGCTCGGAAGCAGTAAATACGAATTCATTGCCGCATTCGCAGCAGGTTAAAGTTTTGTCTTCTTTCATTGTTTGATCACTCCTAATCATAGATAGAACATACCCCAAAGAACGCATTAAAATGTTACCACGGCTTCCCATGTCATCTATGATAGAAGAAGGTAGGAACTTAAACGGGCCACTGAGATACATCACTATCAGTATATAGTAGCCTATAGTAAAAGTCAACAAAAGTTTATTAAAATCAAGTAAAAAATATATTATAAAATTAGTATTTATAAAGATTAAACCTTATTTTTGCTTAAATAAACTTGCTTTAAATTCAGTATTTAAAAAATCAGCTACATTAATGCTTTCAGCACATAAAGTTCCATTCAATCACTTAAAGTCGAAACAGATACATTATACACACTTAATTTCCATAAATTGTTCAACGGAATGCCTAAAGCCATACATAATTGCAGACGGACTATACCACCATGAGAAACAATAGCAATATTCTTTCCATGACCACATTCATCAAAAATCTGCTCAAAAGCTGCTACGCAACGCTTTTCCGCCTCTGGAAATGATTCACCATTAGGCGGCACCCATTCTGCCGGACGATTCAAAAAGCATCCATTTCTTTAGGCCAACGACGGCTGATTTCACTATACTCCAAACCTTCCCAATCGCCGAAGCTGATTTCACGTAAACTATCCAAATTACGATATGGAAGATTTTTACCATTGCTAACTCTGCCGCAGTCATGCGTGCACGTAGCATAGAACTGCTATATATAGCATCAATTTTTTATCCGCCATATATTTAGCCATCTTGCGAGCTTGCTGCAGTCCATTCCCATTTAAAGGCATATCGATACGTCCTTGAAATTTATGTCCTAAATTACTATTAGTTTCACCATGACGAATTAAGTAAATCTTACCCATGCCTTATTTTTGCTCCTTCTTGACCTGTTCAGCCAAAAGAAAATTCTTGTACTTCTACATGTACGCCTGCTTCTTCAAATGTTTCCATTTCTTTATACGCTTTGATACCTGCATTAAACAAGGTAAAGCACAAAGCAGCACCTTCGCCGGCACCATCAGGAATATGCAGACGCAGCGGCGCAGTCAGACCTAATTTTTCCAAAGCCTCTTCCGCACCTGCTTCCGCAGATACATGACCCGCAAAGAAATAGCCGATAGCAGCAGGAGCCATTTCGACTGCCTTTTGAGCAGCTAAACAGGTTGCTACGCCATCCAACATTACAGCCTTTTTTCATCGCAGCGGCCATCAGCATACCTCCAGCCATAGCAGCACGTACCATTTCATTATCCTTATCAGCCATACAACCGAAACCTACTAAGCCCAGACCATGCTCTACAATCATTTCCTGCACTAAAGTAGCACCTTCTTCTAAAGCTTCTTCTTCAGTTGTAGCAGTAACTACAAAAGCAGAAGTACGCCCACCTGTTTCTGCAGATAAAATATTTACCGGCATTTTAGCGTGCATAATTTTTCAGCTTTATCAGCATCTTTAATATCACACCACACTAAAAGCTCTCTTTTCGGATAATCTATTTCATGCTTATCATAAGCACAGATAATACCAGCATAACGGGAAGTCATCTGCTCCAGTTTTGCTAAACTACCAACAGGTTTAATCAAAGCATCAAAACGTGCTTGAGCTAATTTAATACAATTTTGATCAACAGGAACTATTTTCTGTACAATCTCTTCAATATGCATTTTATTCTCCAATCTAATTTCAATCATCTAATAATATATACGGCACACATCAGATAAATAACTACACCGCATTCTGTCAAAAAGCCATAAGTATCACCTGTCAGACCACCTAATTGACGGCTGAGAAACTGAGCAATACCTTGGCACAATACGAAAGCCGCGATTGCAGTATACAGATACGGCAGACCACACGCTGCTACCAACGCCAAGCATACCACAAAAAGCAATATATGTATAATACGGCTTAGCATACGCTTTAAACATATGACCGATACCATTTTTACGCGCATATTTGTAGTTGATGATGTAGCTTACCATAAAGGTACGAGTGCATACATACATAGCTACTAAAGCCATGGACAACTTCAACGGTGGAATAACGCTATAAGCAGCCACTTTTAATAATACTAAACAAACTAAGGCAATAACAGCATTAGAGCCT